>JGI24512J20087_1000326_pt1 | contig 29495 bp, 23 predicted proteins | sample LinPmetageLP35_FD_20087 | JGI IMG/M metagenome (IMG submission 20087) | reverse complement strand
GGGGGGGGGGGGGGGGGGGGGGGCGGCAGGGAGCGGAAGCGAAAGTGAGAGTGAGCGAGCGATAAGATCCGAAACCACCACCTCAAGAGATAAAGAATGTGGTAAGAGAGGCAGCCAGAGTGTACTTGAGGCTCGAGACAGATCGAAAGCAAGAGACATTGTGGCCCGAATAGCTTAGGCACCCCCTCTTCGCTATGCTAGCACCTCTTGCAGGCAGAGCACTGCATACTGAGGAATAGGATAGCACCGGAAGGACCCAGAAACACCATGTACGATGGTATTGAATGAAGATCGAAAGAAGACTTGTGGCTGACTTACCTCCTCGGGCTCCTCAGGTTGTGCAACAACGTCTGCGACAAGGTCTCCCAGAGACATGCCAGGTAGGGTAGGAGTTGCGAGGTCTACAGTAGACATGTTGACGATCGAAAGCAATGAATTGAAGATTTGTGTGAAATATGTGGGACTTGGTCTTGTGTTGTTGATTGAAGGGTAGATCGAAGCAAGATGCTGAAGAGATTTCGGTGTTGTATGAAGGAGGAGTGATTGGACACGGGAGCGGCGACGAGGTTTTTGTAGGCTCGAACATGAGGGTTTAACATACCAAAATCAGGCACCAAGTCTCTAAGGGTACTGATGAGCGCAACGAGAACAGGTGAAGGGCCTCGGATTGCTTGACAATACCAAAATGGAAGGCCCGGTACAAGATCAGGCTCCGAGATCGATAATACCAGCAAAGTACACAAGCCCAAATAAGCCGAACGATCCATGACGAAGAGCATCTCAATTAAAAATTGAATATTCTTTCCACTGCATTCCCCTGTTGGAAGTATCTATGCGTAAGTATCTAATATTGGATTTAGAATGTGCAATATGCCAGCGGGTACAGCAAAAGTATTGTGAGCCTGCTGTACTTATCTTCAAGAGTTTCACGAACCTCTATCAAACTTTATCGTGACTTCGAGGTAAACATAATATGCCAAGCAATAGACAAGAAATAGATAAGCTGTAGAGCAGAGCCTCAGATATTTTCGGTATAGACTTCCTTAAGATCGATGGCTTCGGACATTCGGAGAAGTGCAAAGCACTCAGCTGAGTATAGCCAATGACGTCATAAGGAGGCTATGATTGCAAGTAAAGCCACTGACCGAGAAAATTTGAACAAAAGAGATGACTGATTAAGACGAGGCAATAGTCATGTTGACAGCTTCACACGTGACAAATGTGTGATACCAGAAATGAAATGCCTGGCTAGGTGCTTATTAGGGAAGTCCCCAGCTAACGCATCTAAAGACGCCTCCTTCAGGTAACAGTGATTGGAACAATTACAGTGCTCATGGCTGTCTTCCAAGTTTCAGACACTTCTCAAAGTCTGTTCTGTCCGGACGAGAAGCCACCACGAATGCGGACTTTGTCAATTAGAAAAAGCAAGATCAAAGCACGATCCTTGGAACAACATAGAGATTCAACAGACAGGAGATAGAAATGTAAGTTTCAGAACACATAGCACTGGCCTTGAGGGCTCGATCTCGTCTCTCAGGGCCATTCAAGGACTAGTCAATGGCCCAAGACCGGCAGGATGCCATGTGTATGGATCTGCCAATCGTTACGATCAAGCTTACTGAGCATGATGGCATTTGATTGCTCTCAAGCATGTTCTCTCAAATGAATGTTCACAGCATGATTTGATTTTCTCCAGATGTCGTTGAGTGTCTCGAGAGGCTTGCTTTGTCAGCAGCCGAAGGCTACTGCACCACCTTCCAGTCCTGTTCCCAACCCGCTCTCCATCAAATTCTTCAGGAGATCATTGGGACTCACTCAACATAAGCTAAGAATATTTTGTGTCATGTGGGCTTATGTGTACCATTCGGCGGTGCTATACGTACCCAGCAGTACGTCTTTGAGTTCATTTTGGGCTCGTCCGGTGGCAGAGACAAAATTGCAAAAGTAACGCACAGTCCAAAAGAACTTAGCAAACAGCCTCGTCGACAAGTATTCGGAAAGACGGATTGAGGACTCCTGTTCGCCCGTTTCTTCCCCATCGAGTTGGCACTTCGTAATGCTGTAGCGCGCAGTCGAGGTCAAGTGACGCCGTTGTTCTCCTTCCAAAACGAAGCAAACATGCCAATACGTTCCAAAAAAGACCCTCAGCCAGCGTTTGAGCTGGATTCTTCATTATCAAGTTACCTGAAATGTTTTCTTTCGTGCCTAGGGGACGGCTATCCATTTGCTTCTGGCTGCTGTCCTGCATTTAAGCCCAACGAGTCTGCTCGGCGGCTGCATGCATACCTACGAACGATCATGCTACTCACCGAACCAATGCATTCGCTGCTGCCAGCAGTTCGTACGACAGCCAGTAGCCATGGTGCGAGTCATTTGGTTGCCTGTTGAAGCCTCGACTATTCAAGGCTTTCATACCTCTTCATCACATCGAGGATCCTGCTTTTACTCTGCTCTATCTCAAACTTTGCTCCGATCAGCAAACCATCATAACGTTCTTGGATCAAATTCTAATCCTACACTTCTCATAATGTTTGCTCTCCCCTTCGCTCCCCATCTTCCTCCTCCTCTTGTTCCTCCTGTGGTTCCCGCATGGACTCCTCCTTATGGTCCCCCTCAGCAGCTACTCGGAAGGGATCTCCGGCCACGCAGGGCTCTCGGAAACCCCCTCAAACATAGCAGAGGTAGTCAGCACCTTTGTATCGAGTCGCCTATGACGAACAGCATTTGGCCGATCCGTCAGCGAAGACTGGCTAGACATATGCCAGGACTTCTCCAAAAGATGCGAGAATCCGGCAACAGAATCATGAATCCACTCGATCTTGTTCCTTGCGAAACTTTCCAAGATCAGGATGATGACCCTTTTGTCCTAGATCTATTGATGAATGGTCTCGCACGTCGCTACCCAGCTACGCTATTTGGATTGCCTTCACCCACCGGCGGCCTCGATCTTGATGACTACTTCTTGCAGCTCTATGCCTTGGCCTTTCAATTTGGTACCATCAATGTCCAGGCAATAAATGACATCCTGACAACCTTCCGAAAACTTTCTAGCATCTTGAAGAACGATTCCGCATGCGGCTTTGGCGTTGACATATATACTGTCGTCGCAGGCTGGGCAATCGCTTTTATGCCCATCATCGGTGGGGTACCGGGTGCGATTTACACGCTCATCGAATCACTGTATGTGATGACCTGTAAGGACGAATATACTTTGAGAACCCTGGTTGCGAGGATTCCGTTTCAATATCAGGGACAAGTTCTTACCGAGGCGCAGCAAAGGTCGATAATGGAGCAAAGTTTCTTGGCCCAGAATATCATAGAAGCGTATTTGGGCCTCCCTCTCACTGTACCGATGTGAATGTCTAAGCAGAGCTTCTGCCACCTCAGGTTCTTCCATTCCTCAAGCAAATCTTGGGATCCATTTTATTAACTTTTTCTAGAACATCAATGAGACAACCATCCCTTCCGGGAAAGCAGTAACCCCTGTAATCAGTGGACCCCTCGAACTATTTCCGTCCTGTCAACCTTGCAGTGCTCGTCAAGGCCAATCATTTTATCACCTCCGGTATTCCCCTCCAAAGGTTCTCCCTGGATCGGAACTCAGCCTTACTTTATCCCCAACTCTGCTGTCATGCTCATGCATATGTTGACGGCGACTCCCAACCTTGATAGCTACAAGAGGGGCTGGAATTCGAACTCAGAGATGGCTTTCTCAACAACATCAGCTTGCGGAATAGAAATATGCCAGATAACATGCGCAAGTCAGAGGATAGTACCGTGAAAGATGCCGTGGAAGTGGAAGCAGACACCATCAGTGAAGCATCGGATGAGGAGGAGAAATCCAAAACTACATGGCAGATGGCTTCGCAGTACAGAGCGGCAATATTCTGGTCGTCCTTCATTGGTCTGGCTGGTATCAATTGGGGAATGGACACACTTGTGAGTGCTGAAGTGATCTCTCAAAGCCAAGATCTGACGAAATCCCTAGCTCTCGAACGGCGTCATTGCAGTCCCCTCCTTTCAAAAAGACTTCGGTTACCTTTATAAAGACCAATACATCGTCAGCGCCCCTTGGCAGATTGCTTTTAACACTGCATCATCAATCGGAGGTTGTTTTGGAGCCTTTGCATCTGGGTACTTGGCAGATAAGATAGGGAAGAGGTTCGCACTTGGAATTGGTTGCTTTGTTAGTATTGGTGCGGTATTCGTACAGCTGTTCGCAGGGCAGCCAGGAACTCTACTCGTGGGCAAAGTAAGCAGCCAGACTTACTAATTTTGCTTTATGTCCCCAAGCTAAACATCTAACAGCTCATCAACGGTCTTTCGCTCGGCTGCTTCCTCGCCATTCCATCCTCTTACGCTGCTGAGATCTGCCCTGTCAAGTTGAGGGCCCTTACAACATCTGCCGTTCAATTATTCATTGGCATCGGGCAGCTCATGGCAAATCTCATACTCAAAGGAACGGGAACATTGGACACCGCATGGGCGTACAAAATCCCCTTCGCTCTCCAATTCGTCTTCCCAGTCCTCCTCCTTGTCGGCCTACCTATGTGCCCAGAATCGCCATGGTACCTGCTCCGCAATCGGAACCCAAACACTGCGACTAGCACACTTGCACGACTGGGATACGATAATCCTCTGAAGACTCTCGCGGAGATGCAAAAGACTATCACTTTCGAGGAGCAGAGGGTCGATGCCACCACGTACCTAGACTGTTTCCGCGGCTCGGATCTACGTCGAACAGAGATTGCCATGGGGATCTTTTCCGTGTCACAGCTCGTCGGTGTGGTCTTTGCTATCGGTTACAGCAGTTACTTCTTCCAACTCGCCGGTCTATCAGCCTCATCCTCGTTCTCGATGTCCGTCGGTGTCTCGGTCCTCGGTCTCGTCGGCGTGGTTTGCTCCTGGTTCTTGCTCAACCAGGTTGGTCGACGACCTACTGCTCTAACTGGTACCAGTATTCTTGTCGTTCTTCTCCTCTTGATTGGAATCCTCGACGTCATTCCAGTTCGAGCAAGCAACCTCGGTCCAGTCTATGGCCAAGTAGCTTGCATCATTCTCTTCGCCTTCACCTATCTTCTCACCATTGGGCCCGTTGGGTATGCTCTCTTTGCGGAGGTTTCGAGCTCACGGCTACGATCTCGCACAGTCAGTCTTGGAATCGTTATACAGAATTTGTTTGGGATCCTGATGCATATTGTCATTCCGCTTTTGATCAACCCCGATGCTGCAGCTCTAGGAGGCAAGATAGGATTCATATTTGGAGGTACGGCGTTCATGTCTGCTGTCTGGGTTTATTTCAGAGTGCCGGAAACGGCACACAGGACATTTGAAGAGCTGGATTATTTGTTTGCAAAAGGTGTCTCAGCAAGGGCGTTCAAAGGGGTCCAGGTCGTGGCTACTTAGTATTTAGGTACTCGTTTCAACGAAGACAGTTATCAACGTGCTACCAAATTTATATATCAGCACCACATCCAGTTGTAATGAAGTGATGGGTTTGAACCATGGCCCATTTTATTCTGACAATCAAGCAGGTTGTCAGATCGGTGGTCTCATGGAAGTACTGTTTACATATACATCAAGTCCACAAGCCAAGACAAACACCTCGCCTTTCTAGAAAATCCCATTCTCGAGCCACTCATCCAGTCCACTCGGCGTGTCCTGGTCTGCCTGAACTTGGCAACGTGGTGGAATTTGACAGCAGTCGGCAGAGTTCTAATAAAGTGACCACCAGAATTGGCAGACCCCATATCAAGGTGGCCCCTTGTACCTCATTCTGTTTCGATCCATACCAATCCCATGGGTTTTGCCACACTTTGCCCGCTCTTCTCATAAGTGCTAGAGATCGCTACAGATCAAAAATCTCAGTAAAACTACAATAATTTTATACCCCGCTCGAGGCCAAGAGATCTTCAATTTGGGTCCGAATTTGCCCCGATCTTGCTTTTTAAATTCATGGTCATTAAAAGTCGTACTGTATCAACAGCGATATCTATATATATGGGGTCCAAGTTCTTCTTTCAAGTGCATCGATCTCCTCAAGGCCCTCCAGAGATTCCAGATGTCGTTGCAGACGAGAAGCTGCCGCCACGAAAACCAAACTCTTCTGCTTTAATTCACAATTATTTCATATATACATTAAAATGCTGTTGATTAAGCAAATATTGAATAAGTTTGATGCCCAGGAGATCCTTGGAGTGGAATATTGTTGTCGTCGAGTAGATTGTTGTCAAAGCCGAGTCAAAGCTGCCGAAACACACCTACACTACCTTGGCGAACCTCTCCGTCATCATGCAATCCACAAAACAGTCTATCCCACAGGTCATTGGGATCGCAGTCGATCTGGGCCATACCCATGACTAGTTTCGCGTTAATGATCATAGCACAAGGAGGTCAGGATTAGCTGTTGGTCAAGCTGCGAGACCACGTAAACCTACAATTGGAAGCTTTTCATATTCCCCATACGAGGGAAGGAGGTCAAAATCACTAGATCTTCTTGCCTCACCATTAACGTCCACTTACAATATCTTTACAGTGCACAGAATTTGACGGTCCCAAATATCTCTAAACTCTGGCCACAAACCAGTCCGAAAGGCGAGAGGGTTACGTGAGGAGGGTGGATATCTTGAGGCTCCTACTTAAACTTGTGAAACTCAACATCTTACGCTCAGCGAATGATGTCTTACCAGAGAAGATTACGATGATACTTCACTTTTGTCGATAGTTCATCTGCAGGGATTGATGCTCTGACGTATCTTTGTCAAGTCCTCAACTGAAGGTAACGGAGTTACTTGAATACTTGCTCAGGGCATCTTTCGAAAGAAAACTTGAGATTGGTATTTGAGAACGGAACAGGCAGTGGTAGCACCAGCAAATGTGGCAGTCGAGTTGAGACGGTGGTTTAGACGCCCATCGTGTATCTCCCAAAGATTAGCGGAATAAATAAGGACTTATTGTGCCAACACGAAAGAAAAAAAATGTGCACTTAAGATCTTGATGCCGAGCTGAACGACAAACTCAACCCCATGTCCCAGTCTCGACTGGGGTCTTTCGCTGGGGCTGGAATCGTGAGAATTATAGTGCTGCTCTTATGGGAACTTGGAGACGTTGCCGTCATCAGAACTCCTTCTGGGCGAATTTACAGGCATTCAGTCATAAGGAGAGCAGAGCGCTGTCCAGAGTCGCACTGTCTTCGGGTTTGAAGAGTGATCAGACCAGTACATTGCGTTACCACGTGACGTTGATCATGAAAATTGACAGTGAAGTAGAGGTTGGTAACGTGACGATATCAAATTCGAAGAGCCTTGATCCTCCCTATTTGAATCTTTAATAGAGTTTCCGACTCACGACTCATCCCTAAGTTTGAGTGTAGAGATATTGGCGGCCGAGTGATATTCTAAGTCTTTCGATAATCTGCATCCACCGACTTGATTCTTGGACGCCAGACATCATTATCTCTGCCACCGATCAGACTGTGGTTGATTTGTGAATCAGCTAGACGTATTCGTATTATATAATGTACAAATGGCCTGAATGACTGAACCGGGACAAGAATGAGATATATGAAGAAGAATCAAGCGATAGTACAGGCAGAACAGTGAGAATGTTTTCATGATCTACGTCCTACAAACAGAGCATGACGCGGAGAAGGCCAGAGCATCTGATCGTCGAAGACGTCCGAATATCGTAAGTGGCATCGCTGATAGCCTGGGCCTTTAGAGAGTGGTTACTGGTCTAGCTTGAAAGTGAATCACAGCGATTGTAAGCAGAGCAGGATTGGCTAAAACTTCAGAGCAGTAAGTGGAGATGGACAATCCCCTCTACTGTCTAACCATCCGCAATGACCTGTCCCCGTTCACTTTGATCTTCCATTCAGAACCCGTAGGTGACTGGGTGTTCCCCGTCCTTGCAACTCTCGCCTGATTGTTCAACCCCAAGAGAAGGGGGAAAGAATAACATCAACCCCAGAGGACTAAATGGAGCAAAAGAGCCGACAATCTTGAGGCCTCACTTCTCAACTTTCTCAAGAACTACTTGACATAATGCTGTCTCCAACTTCGAGGCAGTTGACGTGAAGATACAAAAATTCCAAATAGCCGGAACTGATCAACACGGCCCCTCAATATGTCCCGTCCCGGCTGGGAGGAAGTGAGGACGGAGATCCGGAGAAGCATAACTTCACCTAGAAGACTATTAAGTAACTAGTTGTGAGAAGCACAAATCTAGAAGCACAAGATGAAACAAAGCGCTTGGGAAATGTTCCAATAAGGTAAGCAGATGCAGTTTCTTGTAATGGTTGAAGAAGATCAGCTAGGGCTGACGGAGAGGGGTAGTACAAGCCGTCATCGATGCCCACTTAGACTTGAATCTGGTTGACAATTCGGAATTCAGGCAAAATGAACCAGCTTTCGAACAGTGGGGTATCCAAGCAGATGGGAAGCAAAATGCACCAGTCCACATACTTCACCAGAATTGTCCTGGTGTTGGTGCTGTGATGTTGATGCTGATGCTGATGTTTATAGTAGTGCAGTAGGATATCTAGCCGGAAGTTCATCCGTAGGGGTTTGCATGTGCGTGCTGCACCCTCGCACTTGGCGCCTCGGTGCCCCGAGCGCTCGGTTCAGCCCAGCCCAAACCCAGCTAAAAGCCTGTCAGCTCATGCAAGCCACCCGCTGCTGTCCTGCAGCGTCAAAATATGCAGGCATTTACCCCGCAATCCCGAATGTATCCTGGACATGGAGTCCTCACTTACTCTGTCCGACAATATCCATCGTTTGGAGGTTCATAACATCGAGTCGATCAGAACATGATCAGCAGATAATTCTCGCTGAAGGTGTGGCTTTGCAACAAGCGCCACAGCTGAAACCCACCAGCGGCATCTCCGCCCATCTCAGAACTTCAGAAGCCGTTCTTTCTGCACTCCCTATCCTCCCCACTAGTTCTGTCGATCCCAGTCCCTTGGTCTGCACCTCGCGATTGTCAATTTCTGTTGATGGAGGAGTAGGGTTGTCCTTATTAAGAGGGCAAGGACTTACTTAGATGCCAGTCAATCATCACTGGACTGTTGGCTGACGCTCATGGGATGCCGACGCGATGGGGAGCAATGGCAAACGACCTGGTGGTAAAGAGCCTCCCCAATCCAAAAGATATACATGTCTGATTATCTCCAGCCTGCCACACATGTAGAAGACGACGTGTCAAATGCGACCTCGTGGAACCCGCCTGCGAACGATGTACCAAAACAAAGATACAATGTGAGGGGTATGCGAAGAAGGCAGGACTGAAGTTCGTGGACGAGAAGCAGAAGGCTGAGAAGAGAGTCCAGATCAAGAGGGAAGCATATCTGCAAGCCATACAGGCAGAGGATGCAAGGGATAAGGCAAAGCAGCACCACGCGAACACGCTGGAGGGCCAAGTACTGGAGGGCGCGGGTGCAGAGCAGCAATTGCCGAAAGCGAATAAAGTCATTGTGGCTACTCGAACGTCGAAGTTGAAGGACCACGATAATGAAGTCGGGACAGAACTCTCGATAGCTGGATTTCAAGACAAAATACACATGTCTTTTCTGCTATCCAAGTTCTTCGTGGGAGCAAGAATGTGCATACCGTGGATGTTGAAGGGCTGCAAATGGAGCGAAGATTGCACAACGACACAAACGATAAAGGCTCTTGGTGGGATATATTTTGGCCGGATGCACCATCGCAAGCAAAGTCTAGACTCCGGTTTCCAATGTTACAGTAAAGCATTACGACTGCTTAGCAAAGACCTTGTATCTAAGAGGGCTTGGGAGCTGCCTTCTTTGACGAACGTGTTGTCTCTGACACTCTTCGAGGTATGGAATCCGTGATGTGTACTCCCGAAGGAGACTGACAGCCTGGGCAGATCATGGCTTCGCCAACTGGGAATGGTTTCCTTCAACACGAGAGTGGTATAGCGAGACTGATCCAAAGCTCGACCCCGGAACGGTTCCAGTCGGTGCCTGAGTTAGATGTCTTCGAGTCTGCCAGACTAGCTATTGCTTTCGGCTGTGCAGACCTACGTATACGATGTTTTCTGGAGGACCCTAAGTGGAAGACCATACCCTGGCTGAAGCATCCGGAAGCCAGAGATTTGAGATCGCTCATCTACGACAGATTTTGCGACTTTCCCGGGATACTTCAAGATCTTGAAGCTTTCCGCGTCGGTAACCTGCAGGATCCTGCCGATGTAGAAAGACTCTACCAGACAATTTGCAACCAACTCCAGCAACTTTACGAATGGCGAGCACAATGGGAATCACAGAATGGAAGTTGTTGCTTCTCACGGGCGTCGCAAGATTCAAGATCGCCATTCAGTCAAGCGTTACACTTCCAGAATCTGCAACAAGCTGCAGGACTCGCACACTACAACACCGTTCTTCTCATTCTGCTACGAGCAGGACGAATGTTGAAAGGGCCAGACTTCTCCTCCACCATATCGTCAGAATCTATCCGCGTCGCTCGCCGCAATCCAGACCTCCTGCTTCCTCAAGACTCCAAAACGCTCCACGGCGTTGCAAGCGAGATACTACGAAGCGTAGAATATGGTCTCTCGGAACCTCATACCAGCGGTGGATGTTTCCAGCTGCTCTTTCCGTTGAGAGGTACACTCGAGGTCTACAAGCCTGGCTGCCCTGAGAGAGTTTATCTGATCAAGACCTTTTCGGATATTGCGGACAAAGGGGGCTTTGAGATGAGTCGAGGTTTGACGCCTGCTGGTCTATGTGGGAGAATGATTGAAGATGAGCATCTGGACACCTGAAAGCTGAAGACGGCCAGCCCGACGATAACAAGACGCCATGGAATTCCCTCTTGAAAGGAGAAGAATATGTAGGCAAGAGATCTTGATGATCAGTCACTTTCGAACTACCATGCGGATAGACCAAAAGGCGTGAATCGCAGACTGAGTACTCAGCGACGTCTTCACGTAAGGGGAATTTACCACCCGCCGCACTGGAGGGTATGGCTGGCAAGTCCGGCACCGCTTCAAGGATACTTGCCATGCCTTCACCAACGAAAAGGAAGACGAGTGATGGCTCAGATATCCGTCAGGAGCACTTTCTACAATGAAGACCGAACAAAACAGCCTTACAGCACGATAGCTGAACTCAAGAAAGACCACGGCTGCAAATTTTCACTGCTGCAGATATTTCACTGCTGCAAGTGGAGTCCCAAAGAAGCCCACTGTCTGAGCGATGGTAGCAAGCATAAGCTGTAAGTGTTTGTGGTTCAAAGGAATTCGGTGGATCTCGAAGAATGTCAACGATCTCGATCTCATCTGTCACGTCTACTGCACATCGAATTGTGCACTTACTAGTAAGATTAGAACACTGGAGCAAGCAAAGGATTCAGTGGAAATGGCAATCAACCAGGAGCCCATTGAATAGTCAGGCAAAGGTGTAGCCATCAGGAATGTATATAATCCGAAATTTTACATCTGTGCGATATCTAGCTGCCATATCTAGTTGATCCCTTGACATCAATCCTCTTCTCTTCTCACCTAGCGAGCCATATAGATCCCTCCTGTGCTCGTTGTTTCGGACGTGGTACTGCGTCGTATCTCCGATCTTCTAATCCACTGTGTCTGTACAACTTCGACCAAAAGCATGCAATAACTCGACAGAGACTTCGTAAAATGTAGCCAAAGTACACTCTGGTGTTGCCAAGGGAATCTTTGTAGTCTTTCAGTGTGCAGCACATTGACAGGTGCGAGAGCTGCAGGCTCCAATCTGTGGAATAGAGACACAGGAAGACAGTTCACTTTCCGTTGAGGTCGCTGATGGGTACTGGCAGTGGTGTATTGATAGGTGAATGGTCGAAAAGTGCTGTCAGCTTTTGGATCGTGCGGCCTCTTAATATCTCCCTGGTGGACTTGCCGTTTGTGTTTGCAAGAGGTGACTGACTGTTCAGATTAAGACCTGGCATGTGCCTTGTGTTACTATTGCAGGAAGTGACGAAGGAACTTCGACATGACTTGAGTGGAGGAGGAGATTGACCAAGTCGTGCTTGTATTGTTTTGGACTATCCTCAAATCAGTGCGGTGCGGTGTTCTCTTTGGGAATGAAGTCCTCGAACGCCCGCTTTGCTACAGTGTTCGGTTGTCAAAGTAGAAGGCCGATTGTGACAAGTGCTTCCTCCAAAAAGAAGAGCAGTAGTATAGTGCCAGCCTCTCCCTTTTCTACCCTTGTGTTTGGAGGCTTCGTTGCTGGTTCTCTGGCGTGGCGGAGCCTCAGAGCTGTTCGAGCAGTTGGAGGTTTGGTCTTTATTTACTGGAAAGTTGCGTCAGTATTTCCGAATATCTGTTCCTTCAGGTGGCAGCAGGCTTTACGGAAAGGAATCGAGCATATGATGAGACTTGCCAGAGGACGAAGACTATGTAAGCATTCCATCCATTGTAATGTCGCTCATTAGGAAAGAAGAGTGATGGTAGTGCTGTGGGCTTCCGATTGGATCCTGCGCAACTGCATCGTCAATGTTCAAGAACAGAGGGATATCTGGATGATTGAATGTGAACATCAGTATTAAGGACATATGGAGACAGGACTGCTTCATTGCATCTTCGAAGATCCAGAGAGAGAGAGAGAGAGAAGCAACTTCACGCAAGCAAGGTTTGTGAGCGAGGACCAGAATCTTCAGTTGGAAAATGATCTGGAATCCGTATTGTTGAATATAACAAACCAGTTGTATAAAAACGTAGAAATATAGAAGTAGAGGATTATAAGACATGTTGTAAGAGTCATTAATCAAGAAGCACTGATCTGCCTCTATCCCCTCGAGAGTCCAAAGTATCAGAACAGAACAGCAATTCCAGCCAGCCTGCTTATACGCCTAACCTACTACACTGACTGACCGACAATCACAACTTGTCCAGCCTTGTCTCACTGTATCTGAGCTCACTGATCAACATAACAGGTCTCAGGATACTTCGCACGAGGCGGTGGATGCAACGGTGCGAGACATGATTCTCCTTTCAAGTGATCTATTCTGTAGCTCCTACTCAGTGCTCACTCGATATCCACACCTTTCAATCTCCCTTTCTCCTCCCTTTTCCCAAATCAACTCCCGACAGCCTGCTCTAAAGACTACGCAACCCCCGGTCAAATACAACGCAACGCATCAACCAAAGATCAACCGAGATCATCAAGTCCAGTCCAGCCAACTCAGCACGCCCTGCAGCATCTCCATCCAACCTCCAAGCCCGGCTCCACCGCCCCGAGAGAAAAAACACAGAAGAGAGGCCTGAGCGAGGCGAGTGAGCAGCGGCCACACCGAACCTGGGCTGAGAAAGTCAGAAAGACAGGGCGAGCGAGCGCGGTCAGAGCCTTGACAGCAGCGCAGCGTTGCAAATGGCCTGGTCTGGACATTAATGGTTGGCTGTGAGGCCTGCACGATGCACTGCAGCATTGAAGTGAGCTGAGCTGAGCTGAAAGGGGAAAAGGGCAGGGGCTGTTGATGTCCAAGCCGGCCAGCAGGGGAAAGAAAATAAATGGCTTAATCCGTATGGCGGAAACTCCCATGCGACAAACTCTCATGCAAGCATTGCAGATGGAAGATTGGATTGATAGATTGGGAAAGCCAGTCGGGAAAGTACCGTACGCAGGTACGTCGTGCTAACTAATGCAGCGTTACTAGGTTCTGACATTCTGAAGCCTGATCGTTGCGAGATGGACGGGGGAGGTAAAAGAGAGTTTGATGCTTTGATGATGATTATGATGAAGATAGGTTGTGAGATAGCATCTTACAGTACCCGAAGAATTTGGACTTATGGTTGTCTGTGAGGCTGTGTGAGCGTTTGTGTTTTGCATTTGCGTTTCCGTGTTTTGTGATTCCTGAAACTCTTGTGGACGATATTCACCCCCTGTTCACACACTCGCTACCTAACATGTCAGTTGCTATGACGCTGCCACGCTGCTCGAGAAAGTGAGCACTGACAGTCTACCACAGTGGACGAAAGAGAACCCAGGCGGACGATCGAACACTGGCAGGAAGATGCTCCCCGGTGCTCACGCCCTATGGATCCATGCTATGGTGCGGGAACTGCGGAGGTACGGACGGTGGCTCGGAGAGATCAACATAAACAAAACAACTAAACAAGCATCTAGGTTCGACTCAACGACAAGAAAGTCAACTTTGCAGAACCAGGGCTGAAGTATTCTGAATACCATGCTGAGTCTATCCCAAGTCCAACGCCTTGTATGCGCAAGCTAACCATTCATGTTCGCAGCCAAGAAGAACATCAGCGTTCAGACAGTGGAGAAGTAAAGAGCTGCAAGCCTGGCCTCCAACAAGCGAGGAGTTGGAGAGGACAAAGCTCAACTCGGCCAAGGGCAACTTGAAGTTGAGCACCACTGCCGAATTCAGCCGAGAAGATTGAGTAAGGAGTACTACACTCGTATGAAACTGGTAGGTCAAATTCCATATTTGCCAATCTATTGGATGTGAGGGGAAAGTTTTCGCTGGATGCAGAAATTGTGGTGTTGGCTCTCAGATCATTCGGAGAATTAAATAAATCGAATATCAAACCACTAGACCATAATTGAAAATAGCCGATCAGATACCCGGCACAAATGGAAGGCTGAGAGATTTTGAGAGGAGCGGAATGAACCGTGGTGGGTGCTGCTTGAGAACAGCTCTCGGGAGCGATTCAGGGTGGATTTCTTTGTTTACTTTTGAAAATTGGGATATCAAAAGCGAAGCGGGGACTTGATCGAGTTATTGAACCCTGGTTTAATGGATGGTCGCCAAGTTACTAAAAACATTTGATTATGGATAGCATGCAGAGCCGATATGCTGATCGAAACGAAATTCAATGTCACCCTTAATGATCAGAATCAAGTTCGCGATTCTTCAACCGAGGAAGAGGGACGCGAAGTGTGATCAGTCATATTCTCCCAAAAGTATGAATGCAACTCTAATCCTTGAATAAAGTGGGCTACCATCCCTCGGATCATCAGCGCTATCGAATTCTTCAACAATTCGGAGGCAAGTCCGTCGTCGATCGAGGTATGTCCATACTCGGTATCACTGGGATCGATCCATCCAGCATCTGCAGCACTTCTGTCTATAAACCTTGATAATCGCAAAGGAGTAGACATGTCTAACAAAGAGATCTATATGATGGAGCCGTATTCCCAGCGAAGTGGTACCGATGCGAGACCGTAAGTCAGATCAGACAGAAATGTCTTGAAATTGAGACCTTCAAGTCTGATAGTCGGTGCAAGGAAAGACGACGCAAGTCAATTGTTTCGCGCGTGGATAATGAGAGGCTGCTTGTAAGGGATCGACTGCTTTAATATACTAAGAATTATTGTTCTAGGTAAGGAAATGGAAGAGATTAAAGCAAAAGGCTCAGGAACTTTAGGAGAAGGAAATCTGGCATAATCACGTGATCATTTCAAAAGGCAAAAGATAGTGGCGCAAAAAATGTTCTTAACGCTACAAGATGTCGAGGAAGGGAATCGATGTAGTAAGCGAGGGAGAGAACATGAATATAAAAGTTGAAGGAGAGATATCGCAGACGGCGCGTTTTCAAGGTATTAGTACACGATTCGAACGAAGAAAGGACACTTTCAGTTCATCGCTGTAACCAAATATGAAAGCATGGCAGTGACAGTCCCCTCATCTCCTTTCACCTCATTCATTTACTCAGTCCTCTTTCCTCCAAGCTCTCGCAGCCAAAAGCGGCAGACATGAACCTATTGATCCGACTCCCAAACCCCCAGCTGAAAATCCCACGCCACATGCACGCAAGACCTCAAGCCCTCACTCAAGCCACACTCCCCAACAGAGAACAGAGAACCCCAAAAATTATCGACCAAGAAAACAAAAGTGCAATACTTGTGCCGTACCAAAAAACGCCCCTATGCATGCAGGTTGAAGCTCATAATCTGGAGACGAGCGATCATGTTCGGTGGATGTGAGTTGTCGGAACTTGGGACCAATGAGGTCTGGAATGGCTTTTGGGCGGACTGGCTTGGTAGCCATTGCAGGGTGGTATTGGGATTTTAGGGCGGCGCAGGGGTGGAGGGATGAACCGCAACTTGCGAACCTCACCTCACCTCACTTGACGGGGAAACCCCATGGAGGAATTTCTTGGAGGTTAGGTTTACCGAATGTTTCCTCGACGACGATAGTCAAACTCAACACCATTCTTTGACGCAGCAGGAAGAGGTTGAATTGACTTAACCCAATTATAGGAATTTCGATAGTCTCTTAGATAGGTTTCCTTTTGCGACGAGGGGAGAAGAGGGATGATGTTCCTTGGTAGTTTTGCTTTGGTCGACTCCACCCCCATGCATGCAATCGCTAATCGTTGGTGCATGCCTATCATATGTGAGTTGTGATACATGCCGCGGAGGTACGGCTCGATTCAATTCCCCAGGTACCAGAGGTCGGAAAGTCGGACCTGGCGTTTGCGAGGGATGAAGAGGAATGCTAGGGGTTTGGTCGCGCGGATGGAGGTAAACGAATGCCATGTCCTCCTTTGTAGTACCACGAAAAACGAGACTTGCTGCGAGGTACATTCTAGATCCTGTTGTGTATGTGTAAAACGGTCGCTAGAAAGAGGCTTTCGATGTGGTGAACTGGTTTCGGTGCATCCGCTCGGGCATTGGCACAGAGAGGACCATATACGAGATTTCCCGCTTGTCTCATTCTCTCCATATTAACCGACTTGAATATCGTGCCATATAGCGTGGGGGTGTTCCATCTCGTGGAATTTTTGCACCTCAACTTCGTGACATCTCACCGCTGTAAGCAATGTAATCCATGTCCGTCCACGTGGGAAAGTGCTTGCACAGGCCAACTGTTCATTGCTTTTGAGTCGGATCACCGACGAACGGTTCCTGGGTACCTGCTTGCTTGAGAGACATTTTCTGGTAGGCACCTAGACGGGAGACAGATGTGGTTGACCTCGTCTCGCTTGCGTGCGGATGGCTTGACAAGGTTGAGGGAAGTGGAAGCAAGGGATTTGGAATTCTTGCGCAAGTCCAGGGCTCGTCGCCAGGATGTTTGTCTTGTGTCTCCGGCATTTGAGACGAGGGGTTGAGATGACATGCAGGAAGTGAGGGATGAAGGGTTCATTTCAAAAGGAAACAAAATGTCCCAATGCTGAGCACCTGGGCCGGTTATGTGCAGATCAAGAAATGGAGGTGCTGGGCCTAGATCAGAACATCTCGGCAATCGAATTAGATGAACGAAGACTAGCGAACGAACGAACGAACTTCAAACGGAGCAAGATGCGAGTGAACAGAAGCAAGGAGGACATGGTCCGTGGAAGAAAAGTGAAAAGAAAGAATGAGACAGATGCGACGGGAGTTTCTGATATCTCCGGAAATCATACCACTCTTTCTTTCAAGGCGTATTCTAGCCTTTGCTAGGTTCGCAGTTCCTGGACGATGATCTTGAAAGAGCTTACTGGCCTGAAAAGCAGGCATTGAAGCGAGTGCGACGGGATGAACCCATGTGGGAGATGAACAGCAGATACGGTACCAGAATTATAGAATGATACGAAAATGATTACGCAAAGAAAAGAGATAATTGAAGAAAGAAGCAAGACACGAGATCGGGATGTGCCGAAATGGATGGGAACTTGGTGAACGGATATCGGCAGCACGTATCAGTTCCTGCAGGTAGCCTGCCTGCTGAAGAGAACCGGCACATGATGCGGAGATTGCCCTGCTGGCTTTTTCGATAGGCTGGGCTTGGAAAAGATGATCCTGTGAGCTTTTCCCTCGTATCGCACTCGCCGAATATTTCCAGTATATTACCAAATCAACGGCCTGTTGATAAGTAAGTGAAGAGGAAAGCCTCAACCCTCCATCCAACAAGGGATGCGGCGTTCTTGTACCTTTGAAGACGTCAGACATTTTAGTTGACAACGGCTCGATGTCTCTCCTTGGACTGTTCCTGGATACGGAACGGCGAGACTCCCGCCTGCGCGCGCGGACTGTCAAAAGGCGTGCCTACCGTAGGTGGATCTTAGACAGACGATCGTAACTTTATCTCCCGATGCTGTGATCCAATCCAGCACGCCCTGCTTGCCCTGCGTTACTTCCGCGATACCTAACCAGGTCGAAGCGCAAGTAATAGACGCGTGTACAGTGCAGTCCTCGATACCTTGGGTTGGTCGGCGAAAGAGAGATTGGACCTTGCATGGTGCAACTTGAAAAGATTTTGTTGAACGCTGGTACGCACATTCTGGATGGTGGTTGGTGGCACGTAACCTAGCCTTGGCCCATGGAACTGCTGGCTGTTCCTGTATACGATGCCGAGCCGCTGGATGGAAGTTCCAGGTCTACTTCGTGATCTGAATCTAAGGTGATGCGACAGGACTAACGAAGCTGCCGTGAAGATCATAACGGTCGTTTCCCAGACCATAAAATGACAACCGCGGTACACAGCGATCTCTTCACCTGTTTCCCAAACCCCTCAATCCCAAAATCCAGATCAAGCTAGACATCTAGGACGATCACATCTACGTAGGGATAAGTCCCATGCCTGCCAATAACTAGCCTGCCAATCCGACCCTTCAAGGGCCGGCCGCCCCCTAGTTCGAGCCTAGGTAGCTCTTTTTACTTGCAAGGCTTGTGTCCTCTGGCTTGCAAGTTGTAAGCCAGCCACACATATCTGACAGCTGGCATTCCAACATCTCAAGAGGATCATTGGCGTCCATTGCAGCTCGATTCCCAATAAGGTTCTTTGTGGCAGCTGATTATTGCCCTGCTGGGCGCTGGGGACGCGTATCTTTACTTACTCTGGGCGTGGAGATAAGGTATGAGTGTGGGATGTTCCGTGAGTATATCCCGGAAAGAAAAATGGTGAAGAAGAGAATACTTCCAATTGTTATTTCCATGAGCTGAACAAGAAGATGGTTAAATTGGCTGTCGCTACGTACGGCTTCGTGATGTGGTGATCTGAAGTGGCGACCGTTTGAACAGCCATTTGGCGTTCATCCCCTCCATCTTGTTCGTATCATACAGCGCCGGCTCAGCTTGATGTCGCAGCCAACAGGGAAGCCAAATAAACTTTTTGCAAAAGCAAATATCAACTTCCCAAATCCCCGTCGAATCATCATCATGATAACCAATTGAAGCTCAAAACATCCCTGTAGCCTATCCAGGTGCAAAGGGGCCTAGAGAAAATCGTTTCTGTGCCTGGCAGCCTGCATACCGTCGATCTTCTCGTGATCTGCACTTCCGTAGGCGGTCTGGTTTACTTTTCACTTAGTGGCTGGCTTTGCTGCTGGCCTTGTCCAGATACGGTTGAGCTAGCTAGCTGTTACTGTGGTCCCTGTGGTTGAAGTTGTAGGCCTGAACCATGCATGTTTTCAGCTGACAGGTGCTCGGGCTTGAAGGGCTTGGGGGCTATTTTTCCTTTCTGGTCTGGTCGGCTCGCTAAAAAGCTAGAATGGGGAACGGGCAGGACGGGACACGGGATAGGGGGGGAAGCCAAACCAAACGTGCGGGCTCGATGGCTGGCTCAGCCACCATGCAAGTGGTTTTATTGAAAATCGTTTTGGAGCTTTGGATTGGTTTTGGAGTCGCAGGTTTGAGGTTTTGAAGCACAGGCGAAACGTGAATGATTTGGAGGCGAATATCTCTATGCAGGTGCAGGTGTAGAGGTGCAGACACGAGGGGGTTTTGTGACGTCGTTGTGCGCGAGCTGGAGTTGGGGATATCTATTTGGGGGAATTTGTACATATTGATGGCTGGCATCTTCTACTCTAGGTACGATTTGTTATTGAATTGAGGTTATCGATAGGAGAGCTGAACATGCAAAGACGAGGAGGAGTGGCAATAAAAGCATTGGAATACGGAGAGGTGGGTTTTCTCAGCTGCTTGCACTGTGAAGTTGTGGTTGTCGTCTGTTCTAATTGAGGCATGCGATGAGGCGAGAGGAGGCGAGGAACGAGGTGATGTGAGAGAGACGACCCGATGAAGGAGGGCAGCACGTAACGAACATGCAGAAATCAAATCGTTCTGTATCACGAACCACGAATTGGGTGTATCAATAACGGTTCGATTGCGCGCTTCCTCCGGACCACCTTTATTACGCGTTCTGGTCCGCTATCTGCTGTTGTGGCATGGTTCTGGTGACACTTTGAATGTGGTGATGGCGCGGGATGTTGCGCTACGCTGTTGACGATGAGATGATGCAGTACAGCTCACGGCTTCGAAGGCGTGAAGCACAGGACACAACAGCGGTGAACTGGTGGACGATGATCACTACAGTATATTCTCGAACCGAACTTGGCCTTCTGTTGCATCTCCTCCCAAAACCATGCTGCAGATATCAATTGTGCTTAAAGAGATCATCCTTTATATTTCGCCGCGATCAAGACCGAGGTTCAACCAATTCAGTATTGCAATCCCAAAATATTTGTCAAAATAGGAGAGGATCTGATTTCCTCCTGCATATTTCTTGGAGTTGCTCTCGGGCTCGTCTCCCGAAATGCCTTGTCGTGGTGGCTCTAGCTGTCAGGATAAAAGGATCTGGGATATCCTTGACCCTGACCCTGACCTTGGCCCCTGCCAGTTTCGATGTTTTGGGGAGACATGCTGGATGACCTGACACACCCGTCGACCACATCCAGGTGTCGATCAGCAATGAGGGTGATGATTGGGTGGGAATGGCTTGGTGTGGGAGCGCGGCATCAGCCTTCCCTTAGCTCGGAAAGATACCAAGATACTTTCGGGTGTACTTTGTTGACAAAATTACTTGCCGGATATCCAGACAGAGGAATGATTTGAGCAGACTGATCTTTGGAAGTGACGATGATCGCATCATTTCCAGCCTTGTCATTCATTATTGACCAATTTTAAGGAGGATTCAAATATTGAATTTGGTGGGCTGTCATTGTGCAGGAGGCTTCTTTGGGTAATAGATAGGTCACTCGGCTAAGCAAATCTATTGGAGATGCACGGTCAGGGCTTGTTTTTTTCTCCTCTAGGCTAGTTATCTCAATCTCATTTAACAAGTGAAATGCAATTCGTTGAACAAGTAATAAGTTTTTCTTACCATTCCAAAAGTGTGGTAGATCTAAATATCCCGTGCCAGCCATGATCCCGAATTTCGGTCGGGTAGGGAAGTGTACCGTTGTTGTTCGTCAAGTGTGTTCTGACGGGATACTTGACTCGTATTGCGCAAGCAAGCTGATCTGAAGGCAAAGTTGCAGGGCTGGTTCCCCACAATGATTTGTTCATAGGTATGTACGTACATAGCCGCTGCTGAAGAGTCGATTCGATGGTTGGATCGCTGGATGCGACGATGAGGTAAATGTGGTCATAGGGTCGGTCGGATGAGTAAGTGACATGAGATGAGATGAGATGAGATGCCCGATACGATACGATGCAGCAGAGGGAGAGCATGGACCCATCCCCTCATCGACCGACGATTGCCGGAATTACAGCATTAATTGGGTGCAATTATTGGATTATATAGAACAATAATCTGGGGACGTCGACACCTACTAGAGTAGATCCGGTGCTGGACAGATTGCCATCTGCAAATTGCTGGTCGAATTGGGTTTGCAGATGTAGGTAATCCTTGTCTATCATCGATCCAAGATTCACCGCTGCCAGGACAGCGCTGCCAGGCCATGCATGCCTATGCCAGAAGTCTCGTCGCTCTTCAAGTGCCGGAATGATCTGCTCAGTGTGCCGGAGTGGTATCAACGCTGCTCTGGCTTTGGAACCCCATCCGAATTCCGCATACCTAGGGACTTGCATAATCATAGAGCTACAACTGCACTGTACCGCATCGATGCAGCAAGTAACGTTGGACGTGACAAGGTCGTCGGCTAGGACTCCGAAAGCATGGACAAGGCGACGAAGGGTAGTTGCATGAGCTGGGCACCAGTCCTGCAGAGGGTGTTGCGCGCGTGCAGTAGCTCGCTCTGTGGCTCTGTCGTTTGGCTTTATACTGCCCATACCATAGAAGTAGCTGTACGCCCATTAAATTGGCTGCTATGATTGCCGATTTACAGTGCATGCTGCACGCTGTATGCATGCAATTATCAGCGAACGCCGGAAGGGGACTTGACTGTTCGCATTGGGCCAGGCTGATAATTGGCAGGCAAAATTAAGGCCATGTGCAGGTGTCCATTGCGGCAGAACTCGCCACGGCGAGCGTGAAGAGCTGTGGGGATTGGGCATGGCTTTGTGAGGCTTGAAAAGTTGAGGATAGGGTCTGACTGGGTAGGGGTCGCTGGCTGTGTAGGCATGGGTGTCTTTTGGGACAAGGCTTTCCATCCAAACTGACTGGCATTGGAGGTCAGTCCTGATTCCTCGCAGGTATTGCAGCCTTTTGCAGCAGCCCATGGCCTATCTTTAGCTTTTGGGGCTTGAGAGCGATGCCTTTTCGAGGCGCTCTTTGGGGGGCCAGCAGGGCGGTGCACAGGGGTACGGACGCTAAAACACCCGAAAAGCTACCTGGAACTACGTCGAGCTAGCCTGGACTAGGGGCCTGTCATGCCCCGTCACTGTGGTCCATTTTGCAGGGAGTTCCCCCCGGCTTGCTGCAGTGCACGCCCGCGAACCCTGGGAATCAATCGGATGGGGTTTGGGCTGTTCTGATTCTCGACGTCCGGGCGAGCGAGCGAGGAGATGCGATGGATGGACGGATGCTCAGTGCTCGCGCTTCACCCCCTTTGACTCCCTTGGGTTTGGTTCGGTTTGGTTTGCCCTTTGGCAGCGGTCCTTTGGTCTTGTCTCTTCAGGTGCTGGCCTGTTTGACTCTGGTCTGATCTGATCTGGTAAAGAAAAGGCTTTCGTGGCTGACTCTCGCGATGTCATCGTTCTTGCTGCGTGGGTGTGCCGGGGAACATCTGAGCTGAGTCGAGTATTGCCCGGTCCGGATATCAGGCGCATCGCATTGTGTAGTCGAGTATTGCCATACTCTACTTTGCTCTACTTGCTCTCTGTGCCCGTTGGTACCATTCCAATTCAGTCCAGTCCAGTCCAGTCCACCTACTAGGCGCGCAGTAGTCAGTAGACAAGTTCTAGGTCATCCAGGTTGCCTTGCCTTGCCTCGCGTTGTCTACACTACCACTCCTCCCGTTGTCGACCTACCTTGCCTTGCCTTCGATCTGTACCAATACTCACATATCATTCCCGACTACTGCGATCACCAGCAGATCACTGGTGTGGCTTTCACTCCCCCACCACACCACACCACTACCGGTTTCCCAGCACCTCCACATCACACTATTCTGCCGCTATCGTCCGTCTTCACTACTTCCACTACTCCTCGTGCCTAGCCGCAGGTCGCCGAAGTCAAGTCGACTGGACAGAAGAGGACTGGGACGGACAGGAAGCCAGGCCACCCGGGACAGGATAGGAAAGGATTGGACGGATCAGTGTGAAAGATACTGGAGCAGTGAAGAGAGAGAAGACTCGATTTGACTTGTTCCTAGTCGATGCGATACTTGGTCGTGCCTCCCTTGACCTCAACTTGACAGAAAGGAAGGAAGGAAGGAAAGAATCGATTCGACATCCAGATCCAGTTCCATTCCCCGCGGATCCTCCTTTCCAGGTTTATCCCAAGCCAAAGCGACAGACACACTGGCATACAATCAGACAGACGAACATTCCTGCCGTCAACTTCACGACGGTTCTCCTGCTTCCTAATCACACCGACTTCTTTTCAGCGTATGCGGGCTTTGCAGAAAGACATACATACATACAATACCAGACCAGACACACCAGTGCCAGAAAGACTTCCACATTTCCAAGCCATCCTCAGCCATACTATTACTTTGGAACAACGGAAGAAGTCCCTTCTCGTCTTGCTCCAGCTTGCGCTTTCCAGAAAACGCCTTTTATATTTCCTTTTGCTGGAGAAACTCAAGCTCTATGTCCGTCGCATACATATAATCCTAATTTGTCCCCAGCTCATTCGTTCGTTTTCCAGCGCGCGTATACTATAATATTTCCCGAATCTCAACACCCCACCGCCTTTTAATTCTCCTGCATGTCACAGGTATCTAGCTTGCAGCCAGGTTTCTATCTTTAAAGGCTCGATCTCCCAACCTCATCTCTAATTTACATTCTTGCGTTCAGCTCAACAAGGCCGGGGCATATTCAACAGAAGGCTGCGTATCATCTCGCCCGATCAAGACACATTCCCCCCGCTTTAGCCAGATCCTCCTCAAGAGATATCCGCCACAGCATCGACCAGCTGTGTTCAGCTGCCCCGGATTATTCTGGTGGTTTGGTTCCCGAAGTGCACAGCACGCTCTCCACAAGTCACAGCATATTCCCGCGCGCGAGCGACCATACTAGCTAGCTAGCAACGAACAGACAGACGGACGGACAAAGAGACAGCGGTACGGATCGGTCAGGAAGAGGCTCAAGGACTGACTCTCGGCACGCACCGGGAATCCACTTACTGACCTAGCTTAGCCAGCTCTCTTTTCCGGGTGTGGTGCGGTGCGGTGTAGTGTAGTGGCAATAATCTGCGTGCTTTCACTTTCAGCCAGCAAGAATCCAGAGGCTGCAAGTCGAGCATCATTCGCTTGGGGGTGTGGCCAGATTGAGAACCTCAGCCATCAGCCGCCTGCCCAGCACGAGATCTAAGTGGAGGGCCTGTATGCTTGGCACCAGCTCCTCGGTCTCTGGCCTGTCCGGAAGTGTCTGCTGCACTGGTACTTTCACTTGCACGCTCTTTCATCTTTCCAACACTGCTGGTGCTTTCGTCTGCACTATTGCACTATTTCACTCCCTCCCTGGCACTACCGAAAAGTTGCAGTGAGGAGGAGGAGCGGCCTATCTCGACCCCACAACTACATTCATCGACGGGACACCTCAAAATACACCCCACTACTACTACTTTGTAAGTTTCGCCCTATCCTTCCTATGCACATACATCTATCACTTCCCCATTACTCATTACCTATTCGCGATCCACCCCCCTTGCCCTTTTCATACCCCCTTGCCTGGCACTTAAGTGTCATCTGTGCGCATCTGTCTTGTCTTGGTCTGGGAACCTTCCGCTCCACCTACCCTACCCAGCACCTACCTACCTACCTTGGCGCCGCTCGAGCAAGGACCCTGGTCGCATCTGCCATTAAGCTTGCGCACATCTTCTGCCCGTTTACACTTCCCCTCCTGCTCCAACAACCTTTCTTTGCGAAGTTATCTGTTGTCACCCGGCACTTCCAAGCATGACCATGACAACCACCCGTCCATGACAGCATGAACTGATATTAACAACCCATGCGAACAGGTTCATCTCTCTACGGGTAGCTGCATAACTTCAAGAGACCCGACCACTCGCGGAAGATCAACAGCTTCAAGTCTTTGTCTCTTCGTCAGTAAGTGATTCAAAACACTCCCGTCAAAATTGTATCCCAGCCGCCTCCAGCCCCTCGTCGTTCCAATACTTTACCTCAACTCCGGCTGACCCGTACTTAATTAGGGCGAACACTTGCAATACTTTGTTCAAAGTTTCAGCTTCCCCCGAAACCTCGATTCAAACTAGAGAAACGACCGCTTCTTATTTTGGTACAAGATTCGGATAGCAAGCGCAGCTAAACTTCCATCGACTAGAACCATTCTCCAAAAGTGTTCTTCAACTCTCGGTTCCTCCGTCTAATTTGACACTGGACGAAACCTGGAGCCTTCTACGACCGGAGGAAGCAAAACCGAATTTCACCTGAGCAGTCTCCCCCAGAGCAAGCGCACCACCGGGTCAACATCTGCGCGACCTGCTTGTCGGAATTGGCTTGTTGACAATACCGTTGGGCCAATCTCCTCTGCATTCCATGGGATAGCGCTATCAGATCGCAACACTCCGATAACTACCACCAAAGACTTTCGTCTCCACTATATTTGTCTCTCGTCACTGCTCGCGCTTGAGCTTTTCCCTTCACCACCGTCAAACTGGCATATTCAACGTACAGACTGTTCGAAGTAGGTGCACTTTTGGATGCTCTGGCAAACTCTCTCGAATTCTTTCTGACACTTAGCTACAGCCTGAGCACCCTTCCTCTAACAGACCGATTATAATCGACGACTCGTACGCATCGCCCGAGACTGCGGCTTTTCACGAAGAAGGGTACGAGGGTGGCCTTGTGGCCAGGGCGGATTCCCCAAAGGATCTCCTCCCCATGTCTGCCTACGGGAAAGGGCAACCGCCACAGCTTCATGGTATGTGTATTTGGAGGCGGAGTCTTTGGACGCGTCAGTGCGGTATGATTGTTTACTTACAGCTCGATAGGCTATGATTCTGGGCGAAGTTATCCCGAAAACACTTTTCCCTACGCGGCCCCGAACTATGGCTCCCAAGCCCCTGGTCCGGCATCAACTACCGCGCCAGTCTACCAGGCACCTCAGCTGACACCCATGGCATACCCTCCGAATCAGGTGCGCACTCCTTATGACGACCAATCTGGGCCTTACTTGAATGTTGGGACTACAGTACCAGAGATAACATCCTTCACACCCCAAAGAGGAACCTCTGGCAGCAAAATCTACGTTTATATCACATCTCTCTATGAGCTGATGACGGATACCGCGCCCGTTTTTTCTCTGATGTTTGGACAACGCAAATGCCCTGCGACCTTGCAGAAAGTAAGCCAGCAAGGGGCTGTCTGTTCGTACACCGTGACTGCCGAAATACCACCTTTCAGTGTTACTGGATGGCACTCTACAGTAGTTCCGCTTTGCATGTTCATGGAGAGTGGCGATGGAGATGCGATCGAGAAGGTGGATGCCGGACAATTTACGTTCATTGATGGCCAGAACGAGAACAGCATGGCCCAGGAAAACTCCAGGAAGCGAAAGCTTTCCACCGACTCGAGCAATCTGATGCGGAGCCCTTTGAAGCGAACTCCTAGTCAACACCTAAGGCCCAAAGAGGAGTACAGCACGTACAGCTATGCTCAAAGCGAGGCAACACAAACATTCTCGCCATACCTTCAGCCCAGCAATAGCTACAACAACCTCGTACCACAGTACAGTCGTCCCGCTGGAGGCTATCAGGGACAGCAAGCAAGGAACTTGGGATACTACTCAACGTCCGCTACAGCATCTCCCCCAACTATCAAAGCACAATCGCCCCAAACAGGCACCTGGGGTTCCTACCCTAATGCTTCAATGGCACGTAGTCCAGGAATTCAATCTAGTCTGGGGCATCAACGACCAGGGCTTGGGCCGCTCCCTACTCCGGCGTCAACTGCAAATCCGCCATTGATCAGAACTTCGACGCTACAGCAGAGTTCCCCTAGTCCAGCATCTACGCCCCACGGAGGTCATCCGGGTCCATTTAACGCATATGCATTGTACCACCAGAAAGCAAAGCTAGAGATTACGGGAGATCTAGAAGAGATGGCGGCGCATTGGTCAGAAGAGGAGTGGGAGTCGAGAAGACGACTTGTGCATTTCAGACGGTCACAGTCCGGAAGTACAATAACAACCACCTTCCAAGCCGTTTCGCCGGACGATCGACCTCCGAACAGCGTATGTATCAGCTGCATATACTGGGAGGAAAAGAACGAATGTTTTGTTACAAGCGTTGACACAATCTATCTACTGGAACAACTAGTAGCTGCTCGATTCACGGTGGAAGAAAAGAACAGGATACGAAGGAATCTGGAAGGGTTCCGACCATTAACTGTATCCAAGGGAAAGCCTGACAGCGAGGAATTCTTCAAGGTCATCATGGCATTCCCCGCGCCAAAACCAAGAAATATCGAGAAGGATGTAAAAGTCTTCCACTGGAAGGATTTGGCTTCTGCGTTGAAGAAGATCATTGGAAAATACGTAAGTGTTGTGCGCGAGAGTTTACCAAAACCCAAATGCTGACGTTGGACCAGTCTGCCAGCCCATCTTCAACACTGCCACCAGGACCAACACTTCTGACACCAGTCAGTTCCTCCGGATATGCCACGGAAGGATCAAATGCGGGTATCTCTTCATACCCAAGTGACCACCATGGAGGAGTCTCGCCCCGATCGATATCTGGTTCAACCACTTCGACCTACACTTCCAATATCCCCGCTCGAGTCGTCTCGCCTCACGATCACAAGTCCATGGCTCTTCAAGGTGGCCCTCCTGATCTTCGCATGCCACAACACCCCCACGAGGGACCGAGCCACTGGCATGGAGGGCAGCATCACATGCAAGCACCACACCAGTATCAACCTTTGGGCAACCCTAGCAGTCGAGGCTCATGGGACATGTATGGCGACTCTAGCTCTGCGACTGCCGGCGGCACTTCTACCCAGTTGCAAAATATGAACTATCTAAATCATCGAAATACAGCGGAGTCGGCGGCTACAGGGGGCGACAACAGGATCGCCAGGACATTATCTGCGCAGCAACAAGGTCAGAGTCAGCAGGTGCCGCGTACGTGAGTTGGGTGGGCTCTGTGATTGGCGAGAGCGGATGTTGAGGGTGTCCTCGACAAATCAGATGATCCATGGTTTAGCGCGCCTCTATCCTAGTCCGATCTCGTATTCCCTCACATGCGCATGTCCTCTGCACAACATCTTGCAACCTTGTCGATATTGCAAGTTGGACTTATCATTGGATTGACGATGTCGATATCACGATGATACGTCCTCGTCCTCCCATTTGATGGTTGCCTGGACACCCTCCTTCCTCCAAGGAGTCATCGCCTTCTTGTCCATGACGCTTCAAAAACCGAGTCGAGTCGAGCTATCCTCGTTCTATTCCTCATTACTTGTTTTCTCAGCATCAATACCTTGTTTATCTCGCGGCAGTCAGCAGACATTAGATATCATTTTCGCATCATGCATTTGTTTATGGTGGGCGGTTTTTGGAATAGGTCAAAGGTTAGGGGATGGCATTCTTGGACCTAAGTTCTGGCCAAGGTCAAGGGCTGGTGGTCAGGAGTCTTTGGTGGCGTTCAATGATCCATGAGCGGGCTGCATAATCAAGGGAGTGTAGCATATACCTGAAATCCGGGGGTTTGTTTAGTTTTGGCGCCGTTCTATTTTGTTTGGTTCATTCTACGGTATCACCACATTTTCCTATTATTGTCACTATCATCCTATTTAACAGTACCAGATATTCCCCCATGTTTTTTTTTATTTGGTTGACATTGCATTGCATTTGGCTTGGTGTTATTGTTTTGCCTTGAGTAGGCAGGAGGGAAGAGAAATTTACTCGTCCATATATGGAAATGTAACCAATACAATAGTCTGCTCCGTCTTGTTTTGATTACTTGTTCATTGCTTACTTGCTTGCGCTTTGGGCCTTCCGGAATCGCCCGGCACACCATGGAGCGAAATAGAAGGCCAGAACATGTATGATTATGGGTGCGTTGCAATGAGTGTCCGCTTTGGTGGTGAAGAATTGGTCTGTAATCTGCCTAGCCTTCTGTGCTTGAGTTCTAAATTTGGCTTTCTGTAATCTATCAAGTATATCGTTTGCATGCAGGAAAGAAGGGGGCATTCTAGATGGTGTCCATGGGAGGGGGGGGGGGGGGTTGTGGCGATACTCATGATGGAATTCA
>JGI24512J20087_1000320_pt1 | contig 31064 bp, 31 predicted proteins | sample LinPmetageLP35_FD_20087 | JGI IMG/M metagenome (IMG submission 20087) | reverse complement strand
GGGGGGGGGGGGGGGCTTCTCTAGCCAGTTCTCCGCAGGTTCGGAAATCTTCAGGAGCAGAGATTCAAGTTCCCCTACCAAACGGCAAGTCTTTTTGCAAGTCAGCAGCGCCTGCATGCCGAGGACATCTGCTGGGACATAAATACGACAAGCGAGGATGTGCGATGCATGTCAGATCTGATATGCAGATTTGAGGTGGAGAGGCAGAGTAGTCTACTCTACTCTTTATGCTCTTAAAACCATGATAGAAGCACAACTCCTTTATTCCCCAAAGAATTTCCTACCGTGTGTTTGACACCCATCGCATAACTAGTCTCCTTTTAGCTTGTTCAGTCTTGCAGCTTCACAGTATTGGAAGCCTTCATTACCAATATCCTACCTTCACCTACTCGCCCAAAAGACTATAGGCCACAGGTTAATTCAACCCATCTCTCCCAACACACATCTCACAATGCCCCAAACAACCATCCTCATAACCGGTGCAAACCGCGGTCTCGGTCTCGGCCTCCTCACGCGATACCTTTCCCTTCCCAGCCACACCCTCATCGCCTGCGTCCGCTCTCCCACCCACCCAACATTCCTCTCCCTCACCACCCTCCCGCGTGGTCCCAACAGCACCCTCATCGTCCTCAAACTCGACGCATCGATCTCATCTGATGCTGCAGCTGCTATTCGCGAAATCCGTGAAAAATATGGCGTTGCACATTTAGATGTCGTCATTGCAGCCGCAGGGATCTGTACAGCATGTCCAAAGGTAGCAGAGGTGGATATAGAGGAATTGAAAGGGCATATTGATATCAATTTACATGCGGTGGTGGCGCTGTATCAGGCTACGAGGGAGATGTTGAAGGAATCGAAGAGGAAAGGCGGACCGATGTTCGTGGCTATTGGATCGACTGCTGGGTGTTTGGGGTGGGTACTGCTTTTCCTTGTGCCTTAAAAAAGCGGAAATGATGTCCCTAACATTGATATTTATCATGTCGTGCTTTATTTCCAGGACATCGGTACTGATAAACTATCAGAAGCCAGCCAAATATGCCCAATGGCCTCTACGGTCCCTCCAAAGCCGCGCTCAACTGGCTCACTATCCGCATCAACGCCGAAGATGAATGGCTCAATGGGTTTGTCATGGTCCCTGGCTGGGTAAAAACAGATATGGGGATTGCGGGTGCTGAGATGCTAGGAATTAAGGAGGCAGCCATGGAGAAGGTGATGATTGGTGTTGATGAGTCTTGTGATGGGATGGTGAGGGTACTAGGGGAGGCGACGAAGGAGACGCATGGTGGGAAAATGGTTTCGTATCGTGGGAGGGTGATGGGTTGGTAGATTTGCTGGTGATGAAAATTTGGGTCAATCGTGATAATAAAATAAGTAGGGAAATCTATCACTTCGTTTCAGAGCAGATAGGGCGAGCATCCAAAGAATCCGTCATCTAGAGTTCTCGTTCAAGTAGTGACATCCTGATGTCAATGTCTCATGCTCTTTCCTCTTACTGTGGGTAGAGCAGCCGGAATCTTTGAAATATGTCAATGCCATCAAATTACTTAAATGGTTAACCAGATTTCAAGCCAGACGAGAGATATTCACCATAGAGCCGAGGTACCCCAAGTTCAATAAGACTGACTCGTGGAAGTCATGAATGGCATTCGGGTCTCACTAAAGATACGTACGCAGGAATCTGGACAACTGCAAGCAATTCATTGCTCCCAATATCAACAGATTTTTAAAACAACTCTTAAAGCTATGAGGAGTTGATTCTCCTCAAATGTGAACATGCATTGTCCCGATGAAGTCATGTCGTCAGTGACGAGGCTGACAATCACCCGGCAGCCCGGCTGTGGCCCTAAGGGAGATCCCTCGCATCCAATTCGCCCGTAGAATATCTGCCAATGAAATGACCCCCGTAAATTGCCCTTCTCGGTAGTGCCAACAAGGCGCAGTCCGGCACTTCCCTTGGCTCGCTTGGCCCGGTCAGTTTCCCCCGTATTCACGTCAAACTCGTGCATCAAACAAAATTTGGTGTCGTGTCCTGTCGTGTTGGTGTTTCCTTGAATTCTCGTCAGACGTCGCTCGTACTACAGTAGTAGTAGTAGTAGTGGTAGTAGTGGTAGTAGTACGATATCAGCTGTCGCTCCTTTTCTCCTCTTTCCTTCCCCCTCTCCACACTCCTTTACATACTTTTTGCTTTACGTTCCCCCAGCCGCTTGGGACGATTGCCGAACTTTATTTATTGATTGCACGCCTAACCTTAACGTGGCTTTCTATCTCAGCCTTGTCTGTCGACACGAGGCATGAGATGGATGGATTGGATGGACGAGGCATCCCCTGAACCCGCGACCTAGCCGCTTCTCCCCCACAACGCCACCACTCCTCCCATCCCGTCCTTCCAACATGGCTCTCATAACTCGTTCTATGCGGCGGAAATATCTTCGACCAAAACCTCTATTATGGATTCTAGCATTCCTATTTGTACTCGATGTGGTCTCACTTATCACATCGCGACCGATTCCGATCAGGCGATCATCTCTCCCTTCCCATCTAAAGGACCAGAAGATCTTCATAGCGTCCATGTTCCGAAACTCAGACTACATGCTTCGTCTGTATTACAATGACCGCCTTACGGATCTTATTCAGCATTTGGGACCCCAGAATGTTTTCGTGTCGATTGTGGAGTCCGGGTCACAGGAGGACACGAAAGGAGCGCTGAGTGAGCTTGAGGGCAAGCTGAATGCTCTGGGAGTAGAGCATAGAATCTCTCTAGGTATCAATGTCACCGAGCAAACTGAGTCTCTGAAGAAAGTACCCAAAGAGGGAGAAGATAGGACTGGGTGGATCTTCACAGGAAGAGGAGAGCAGGGGTGGGAGGTACGACGAATTCCGTATCTGGCAGCACTGAGAAATCAGGCTATGGAACCTCTGGAAGAGATGAAGGACAAGCTGAAATTTGATCGAGTTTTATGGATCAACGATGTTGTCTTCTCAGTAAGTAGATCCAAAAAGTCCAGTGTCACGTGATATCAGAATAATCCAGCCCTGCTAACGCTCTCGATCTTCCAGACAGAAGACGTAACAACCCTCCTTTCAACCAGAGACGGAGCCTACGCAGCAGCTTGCGCCTTTGACTTCTCGAACGACCCCCAAATCTACTACGACACGTTCGCCCTGCGCGACAGCCTCGGGTTCAAGACCGCCTCCCAACGCTACCCATACTTCTTCTCCCCCGTCTCCCGCCAAGCTCTCTACCACAACCTCCCCATCCCCGTCGCCTCCTGCTGGAACGGTCTCATCTCACTCGACGCTTCCCCCTTCTACGCCACACACCCTCTCAAATTCCGCGGCATCTCCGACTCCCTCGCCAACGAACACCTCGAAGGCTCAGAATGCTGCCTCATTCACGCAGACAACCCACTCCGTCAAGAGAAAGGCATCTGGATGAACCCAAATGTGCGCGTTGCATATAGAGCGGCACCGTATTCTGCAGTCAATGGAGGAATGGAGATTAAGAGTAGTATTGCGAATGTGGTCACGGGGATTCCTGGAGGCGATGGGAGTTTTTGGCCGGGTGGATGGGAGGTTGTAAGGGGTGCTTGGGCGAATAGGTGGGCGAGGGGGTTGAAGAAGGTGAAGATTTGGAGCGAGACAAGGATGGTGCTTGGGAGGGTGCAGAATTGGATTGAGAAGGGGAGGAATCTGGATCCGTCTGAGGAGAGGAGGGAGCCGGGCATGGAGTGCTTGGTTAATGAGATGCAGGTGCTTTTCCAGAATGGATGGCATCATATTTAGATCCGGGTTCTTTTGTTTAGCTAGCTGGTGGTGGATTCATTGGCAAGGGAATAGTGCATTGCATGGCATGGCGTATAAAATGGATAAAGATACATATTTGGGGCTGCATGGACAGAAGACAATTCGGCATTGTCGCGGAATGGTTTGGAGACTTTGTGTACGAGTAGAGAGAATGCAAAATTGCAACACTACTGACTTGCTTTGTATGATTCATCAATTTTCGCAGCTGTCTCAGCAGATCACTGGAGCACTGCGTCCAAACTGAATATTATTCTATGAGACCAGATCCTTCCACTTTTGAAGCTTGAGCCTCATCCACCTCCTTGACTACATATATTCCAAGTCAAGGTCATTTGCATTCGGCTGTCAAGCTTTCTTAAAAGCTTCGCAACCCTCAAGAGTTCAAAGGCTTGGCCGTGTCCAGCTGGAACCCCGAGCTTCCAATACCAATGGTACCAGTGGTTTCCACGACTTATCACTCCGTCTCTGACCTGGCACCTCGGATCTGGTGCAAATTCTCGGTCAAGCTGGAAGCCAATTTGAACCCCTCCCAGAAGTCATTTGTGAAGTAAATATTCGCTTGGGTTCCCTGTCACATGACATTTTAAATCATCACCTTGTTCTTCCTCTGCCCTATAGGAACACACTAGTCTCAGCATGGAGACTCGAAATACCATCTATGCAGATCTATACTCCAGTCATCAGATCGTCCCCGCAGCTATTTAATGTCAGAAGAATACTCCATCACATGATTATCAGATTCTTCGCTAAACCCATCTCACGACTCGCCCACCAGCTCACGTCTCTTTCATTATGCATTTTCGCTCACGTTATCAAATTATGACTGGTTTGAGCATAAACAAAAAAAGTCGATCTACTCGTGACGTTGTACACCAAACCCGTTTCTCTATTTGCTATCGACTCGCATCGCATTGGCCACAGCAATGTCGGCTTCCACTGAACCCAACAAGCAGAAGCGCGCCTCGGCCAGCAGTCCGCTCGATGTAAACAACACTCATAAAATCAGCACTCCATATGGCACTGGGCTTGCTGCGTTCTCACCCCACACACCAGGCTCACTCATCATAAAACTACACAAGCCTAACCTCCTTCTCATCGAAAAAGACAGTCTTCAAAGCGTCTGCTCTTTCTGCATTTCTGAGCGATCATCCCTGAAGCGCTGCAGTGGGTGCAAGGTTCCATATTATTGCTCAACAGCCTGTCAGAATGCGCATTGGAAGGGGGTGCACAGTCGAGAGTGTAAGATCTTAAAGACTTTACCGGGTGTACCGCCTACGGCTGTGAGAGCGTTGATCGCGATGTTGTTGAGGAAAGAAGAGGAGTCAAATGGTGACGAAGAGAGAGATTGGAAAGGATTGGAGAGTCATGTGGGCGAGTTGAAATGCGATGTGAAGAGGTGGGAGGAGATTATTTTGCAGGCGAGAGCAGGGGTGGAATTTACGAAGGCCGGGGCGGAGAGGATGGAGGAGGCCATGAGGTGGCTGTGTGTGGTAAATCCCCCGACCATATCGGTTTTCATACTTGTCATTTACTTTCTCAACTTGTAATACTGACATACGGTGTATAGCTATCAACAAATGCCTTCCGGGTCACGCTTCCAGACAACACGCCGGTCGGACTCTGCTTTTCGCCCACACTCGCCCGAGCGAACCACTCCTGTACTTCAAACGCTTTCATCGTCTTTGACTCTCGCACTGTGTCTCTCCGAGCTTTACGGCCCATCAAGAAAGATGAGGAGATCTTCATCTCGTACATTGATCCCACCGAGGAAATCGCCCAACGACAATCGACATTAAAGCAGCGCTACTTCTTCACTTGCAAGTGCCCAAAATGTGAAGAAAACGAAAACGCATACGAACATTTCCTTCGCTGTCGAACAGAAGATACACACGATATTAATGCCATGGCAAGGCTGGACGTCTTTTGTCCACAGCAAGAAGTGGTGAAAATAGCAGAGCGCTGTCAAGCAACCCTCAAACAAAACCCCGCCCTCACATCAATACCTCCTGTCACTTCCTCCAAGACCCTCGCACTTCTCAAAAAAGGGCATACCAATCAGCAAGACCGCATTTTAGCCCTACTTGCTGCACTCAAATCCCTCTCATCATACAAAGACGACGGAATCTTCGCTCTACCGCCATATCCCGAGATTATGCACAAACTATACCTATTCTACATCGACGCCCAAACCTTCACGCCCGCACTCATCACTCTCCTCTTCCTCTTCCTCAACTGCGACGTCTTCATGTACCCACAACAACACCATCCAGTCCGCGTCGTACGTCTTTGGACCATCGCCAAACTACTAAAACACATCGCCTCTCTCAATCCCACAGAACTCCTCCAAGAGATCTCCAGCATTCAACTCGCCTCACCTTCTTCCTCATCCTCAGCCTCAGATCTTCATCTCAAAGAAGACATAGTAAAAACCTTCCAAGCAATAGATCTTATCAACGCATTCCACATCCTAGCCATCATCGTCTGGAGCGAAGCGTCAAAAAGCCATGGCGAAGGAAGTGGATTCGTGAAGGAAATTGAGGCGGAAATTAGGGATGTGGAGGAGGTGCAGAGGTTGAGGGGGAAGACTGGGAAGGTTCTGAAGAGGTGGATGGGTGATGCGGGGGATCTGGAGGGGAGGGAGGAGGTGGAGAGGGTTTGTGGTGGGCTGAGGGCGTTGGCCGGGTTGATGGGGAGGATTTTGGGGTGTGTAGGTTATAAGATTCCTTGACAGGCCTGGTTGAAATTCAAGGGAGGCGGTTGAAACATCAGGCAATGTACAGAGATGTGGATTCGAGAGACATTTCGCCACGGCCACGAATTGTGTACGGAAAAGCAAAATCTTCTTCAATCAGTCGATCTGTACACTGCAGTCGCTTTGTCACTAACCAGGTACCAGTCACGGAAGCTATCCCATGCAATACCCTGTATACATCTCCACAGACCATTCGTTCCGTTGTTCCAAAAAGGCACTTTGGCGCTATCCCTATCCCTTGTAATCTTACAGCACTCTTATATTGATGCCATTTTCTTGGACAATTTTGATATTAGAAACCCATCTCCCTCTCCAGCGTAGCTCGAACCAACCTCTCTCTCTCAGCAAGTACAGCTTCTCTCGCAGTATCGCTCTGGCCTGCCGTCTTGACTCTCATGCATTTATGCTATTGGCACCATTAGCCCACGTACGGAAAAAGGATCAGAAACGAGATATACAATAAATATGGGACTTACAGCATAAAAACCCCACACACTTTTGAAATTCCGGTCGCATTTGGTGCAAGTGATGGGATCTACGGATGAGGTTTCCAATTCGGCGGAGTTGCAATTTGAGTGTTTGAGGTGCTACAAATGACATGTGTTAGGACTATTTCAAGTCATTGGAATATGATTGGATAATGGGGCTTACATATTCGAGGCTTTGAGAGACACTGTACACCTTGTTGCATGTCTCGCACTTGAAGATTCGCTTTGAATGACTATCTGTACTTTCGCCAGTGGAGACAGAATCCTGTCTTCCCGGTGCTGGACTTGAGTTCATAGCTCTGCTATTGGAACGCGCAATGGGAGTCCATTCTCGGCCAGCTTCCAAGAAACTAGTTCTTTCCTGATGATCTGGTGTTACGTTCTCCTTGCTTGTCGTGCGTTTCTTAAACCGGAGAGATCGGCCGTCAACCTTGCCGTTCGGTAGCAAGAGTACGCCGCTTTCATCTCGGACTCGCCGGGCCTGGTGTTGAAGTGACGTGGCGAGAGAGGCTGAATAAGGTACGCGGACCTCAATGCGAGGTGTGCTTGGTCGAGGAATTTCTGAATAGGGCATATCGGATGTGGGAGTCTGCAACGAGGTAGAGGGCTGGCGATTGCCACTTGATTCTCCTAGAATTTGCGTGGAGGAGGTGGAGTTTGGGATGGTACGTTGGCTGTTTTCGGCGTTATTTGTGATGTTGAGTCGGTCCTCATACTCGTCACCTGGAATTGGTGAAGAAGAATCGTGCTCTGATGATATGATCTCAATGATCTCACGCATTGGCGCGTTTCGCCTGTTTGAAGTCCTCTCAACATCGCTTTTGGCGCTGGAACTTTTTTCACTCGACGAGCTGGAGGCGATCTTACTCTTCTTCTGGAAGGGCCCTGTTGGCGATTCTTCCGAGGGGCTGCACAGGCTATCCAGTTCACTCTGTCTACGTTTGTTCCGTCCTGGACCTGGAAGAAGCTGGCGGTTCGATGTTGGCGGAAGTTCAGATTGTGTCTCCAAAGACCCAACTCGTGCTCTCATTCTGGGCAATTCCAGCTTCAGCTCATCGAATTCATCGGCCTTCTGACCAACTTGCTCAACGTGTTGTGCAACATATTCGAGACTTCTGGAAGAGTCGTCATTTGCTCTCGAGACAGCCTGACCACTCTCTGCCACTTGCTGGCGTAACCCATGAAGTTCTTCTCGCAGACTTGATAAGTCTTCCTTACCGGCTGAGTCGGCAATCTGTCGAGTCGAACCGATTTCGGAGCGTACCTCGAGCATGAAGTCCTTGAAAAGACCGATGTCTTTTTCAATCCTACCAACAGTACCAGAAATCCGATCGATCTGCTTTTGTTGGTTGTTGATGGCATCCTCGGCCCAATTTTTGAACTTGGTAACTTGCGACGTAGTGACACTGGTCGGAGGGAGTGACAGACGATTGCTGGGAGTAGATTTTCTAGATACCATAGACTTATGGTGCTGCGATGGACTACTACGTGCTGAAATTGCGTTTCTGTGAGAGGGCTGAGCGGTGGCTGCTCTGCGACATCCGGAGGGCTTCTTGCCAGAGGTGATGCTGAGTGGAAAGGATTTGAGTATTGAAATTTTTGCCATTTCGCCATCATCCTTGCTGATCAGATACATATTAGTGAGCCTCACAATAAGCTGATTCCTACGAAAGTCAGCAAATCGCATTTAGAACCGAGAATGTTTTTGACCCATGTGTAATCGGAGACATCAAGCTGTAAGAACGTAGGCAAGCATCAAAACTCACTCTTTCAGCATATGTCCTTCAGGAGCACTTTCACATCTTAATCCGACTACAGCTTGGCATTTTCTACAAGTGATATCTTGCAAATGACTATTCGTTGTTAGCAAAGCTCAAGTGTATACATTGGAGCTTAGAACTTACCTATGCTCTATGTAAGAGTTCTTGGCGCCATTGTAAATGGGTCCAGTTGCTTCCAGACCGTTCACTGAGACAGGAGGATAAACAGGGCTATGATAGCTGTTGCCAATGCCATTCCAGGAGTTTCTGAAACGGCCTAGTTCAGTATGGCACTGAATGCAGAGAGCAATAACAACCTCCATCATGGACAGGAGCTGGTATCGGCATCGACTTAACACCCTGGTAAGCTTCTTCCTTTGCTTTTGGTCATAGAGCATCTCACATACCTTTGGCTGGTACAATTGTAGAAATAACTTGTTATAGGTGCGAGTTTGCAGACGGTGTCTTCATCCGATAACCTTCGAATACATGTGACGCGTTGACGCGACTTTTCGTGCTCCCAAATTAAGTGGTTGCACAACCGACGACACGGTCCCCAAAGTGGATCCGAGGAATTTCTCCAAACATACAATTGTGATAAATGGCCAGCAGATCTTCAGGTTGTAGGTGTCGCAGCGAGTACATTTTTAGAGTCATACCATCGGAACTGAATACACCTAAGATATGTCTCGCAGCTTGAGGGGAGGTTGTGGTATGCTATCAGCCTCGCGCTATATCCAAATAGGGCCTAGACCAGCCTTGTCATTATCGTCAAAATTCTAGATTAGGTTTTGCCCAGCTGCTTCAACCCAGCCTCTCCTCTTCAATCGAAAAGCTTTACAACACTTAGGCAAGATGGCGGCCACCGAGGATGGACAGTCTTCAGCATACTCTTCTAGCAATGGCAATGGTAGCAGAAAGCGCAAACACGAGGACGACGAGGCTTCCAAAGAGAATGCGCAAATCCAAGCGCCTGCGCTGCCTCGCCAGCCTGAGCTTCCAGAATTCAACCTAACGAGAAGAACGAGTCAAGATGCTGGATCTCCAAAGAACGAGGACAAGAGAGCAGAGCGCGCCGACTCAGAAGGATGGCAGACAGTTGAAGGGCGACCACGAAAGAAGAAGAAGATACCCAAGCAAGATTCCAAGAACTACCCCGCCATCCAATTCTCGAAGGAAAGCCGCCTGCAGTCGCAAATTAAGATCAGCGATCTTCAGCAATTGGTTCTTTATATTCTTGCAGACGGCACAGCTCCTGCATTCGTTGCAGTGCGCCATCGACCAGAAATTCGAAAGGTCGTTGTGCTTATGATTCCAGGCCTGGAAATGTCGATGTTCCGTTCTCAGATGACTGAGGAGAACCCGAGATCTGAGTCGAGAAGTGATAACAGAGATCGAGATCGTAGAGATTTTCGCGATCACAGAGATGGTAGAGACAGAGACCACAGGGATAGAGACGGAGACCGAAGGGATCGGAGAGACAGAGATCGGAGAGATCGAAACTATGGCTCCCCAGATGACTACTTCCCAAACAGACTCAAGGCCGAAAAACTTCCCGAGGCACTTCAGCCATTCGCGGACATGTTCGAGCATATTTGGCCCGTCAAAACACCAGGAGATGATAAATATGGAAAGATGCACTCGCCGCTTCATGCAATGCTTACAGCGCCTGCTCCTAAGAACAAGGAGGAAAAGCAATGGCAAAAGACAAGAAAGGGTGCTACGCCGGCGAAGGAACCACAAGGCTGGAAGAACGTCCGCGTACCAATACCAGATTTCGTACATACCCCAGAAGAGCTGCTAGAGAACGACTATACACTTCATCCAGCATCATACGACGACGAAGAAGGAAAAGCCAACCTTTTGAAGTTTCGTCGCGCGAATAATGTCGCTACCGATGATGGATGGGTCGATACGCTCGTCGAGCATTTCGCAGATGGCACTACCCCATACAACGAGGTTGAATCCGGTTCGATCACAGCAGGTCGCGAGGTCCTGGCAATGGATTGCGAGATGTGCGTGACAGGAAAACAGGCCTCAGGTCAAGACGAGCTGTCCCTCACTCGTATCAGTATCGTGGGATGGGATGGCTCGGTAGTACTTGACGAGCTCGTGAAGCCAGACAAGCCGATCATCAACTATGTTACACAGTAAGCTTTCGATTGAACTTTGATAGAAGAAGCTAACATTGTACAGATATTCTGGTATCACAGAAGCAATGCTTGAGCCGATTACGACGACCCTGGCTGACATTCAGAAGAAGCTAATGTCAATACTTCACCCTCGAGCTATCCTCGTTGGGCACTCACTCAATTCCGACTTGAATGCATTAAAGATCACACACCCATTCATCATCGACACTGCACTAATATACCCTCATCCAAGAGGTCCGCCTCTCAAATCGTCTCTCAAGTGGTTAGCACAGAAGTACTTGAATCGGGAGATACAAAAAGGACATGGCACCACTGGGCCAGGAGCTGGTCACGATTCTATCGAAGACGCGAGATGCTGCCTCGATCTTCTGAAGCAGAAGTGCGAAAAGGGAAAGGAGTGGGGTACCAATGATGCACAAGGGGAGAATATCTTCAAGCGAGTTGCTCGCGCGGGTGTCAAGTACAAAAGCCAAGGCGGTTCTGCCATACCAAGTCCAATAAACAGCAAATCCAGTGCAGCTATCGACTGGGGAGAGCCAAAAAAAGGTCCAGGTGCAGCAGCGAACTTCCCAATCGGTTGTAAGAGTGATGAAGATGTTATGGAAGGAGTCATCCGTGCTGTCAAAGGCGATCATGATGGAAAGGAGATCCCTGGCGGTGGAGTCGACTTTATATGGGCCCGGTTTAGAGAACTCGAAGCTGTGAAAGGATGGTGGAACAATAATAAGGTTGCGGCTGCTGAGGCTGCTGCTGTCGTTGATGCTGAAATGCAAGGAAGCACGCTCGATAAGGCTGCTGTTGTGGCTTCTGAGAACGAGAAGCCTTTGGCAGCGATCACAGGCGACCCATTGCTGCCGGTAATCAAGTCGGACGGAACAAGCATTGTTACCGCTACTGCAGATCTTACTCGCCGCATCTCTAAAGTTTACGAGGCACTTCCTCCTTGCACAGCTTTCGTGATCTACAGCGGCTCAGGCGACCCACGAGAGATGAGCAGAATGCAAGCTATGCAATCTCAATACAAAAGAGAATACAAGTTCAAGAAGTGGGACGAGCTTTCTGTCAAATGGACTGATACGGAGGAGCAGGCTTTGAGAAAGGCTATCAAGGTCGCGAGAGATGGTGTGGGTTTTTTCGGAGTAAAGTGATGTATTGATGGCGGTAGAACTTGTCCTAGTATCAATCGCAACATACCGCTTGTATTGCAAGCTGTATGACTGCTACTTCGTGGGCATCACGATGTCAGATGACCATGCCAGAGAGCAAAAGAGGCTTTCGCTGGCTTAAAGGCAATAGACTTGTCGCATGCCGACACCAACGAATAGAAACGAGGCAAAACGTCTTTTCATCCCACAATCGTATTCTTGGTGCACGTTTGTGATATTCCATCAGCAGTACGTATATCGTTATGGGAAGTTTCCCTGCTTTGAAAGGAGCTTGTGCGCGGCGACTAATGAAGCGGACTCCCGCGGCCGAGTTTCATTTATTCATCTTGCCTCATTTCTCTCAAATTATTTCTGATGCTTATAATTTCCCTTCTGGAACAATATCTGAACACTCAGGATTCTCCCACATAGCCGTCCTTCTTCTCTCGCCTTTGAAGCACTTCTATTCGAGAGCTTCGATCCTGTTCTGCGTCACTTCACTTTAACACGACAGACCCTTGTCATTCTCAGGCCAGGCTTCTATTTCATTTACAGATCAAACGCCCGGCACACTCGCACAAGTCAAAGTGTTCGTCATGTCATCACCAACCCAACCCTCCATTCCCCCACACCAGCACAGCAAGACCCCACGACACGAAATAATGCTCACTCGCAAAGCCGCCTACTTATTCGGCTTTTGATTTTACACCCACGTCATACTTTTCGGCCTTTCTGCAAGTCTCGCGGTGGCTAAGATTGGAGAAGACCGGGAGTTGGTCGATCCCGAATGGTGGTTTGTGGGCTGTGTTTCAGCGGTGCTGTTTGTTACGTCTGTTGTGGCGTCAAATTGTTTCTCACGATTCATCAGACGCGCTTTTGATGGTGGTAATGAGGAGAGAAAGGTTGGGGAATCTTTTTGTGCATGTACTCGTGGGAGGGGTGAGGAGGAGAAGTTGGAGTAGGGGATTAGTATGGAGGGAATTGCGGAAAAGGGCAGTTTGGAAAGTTTATATTATTTTTATTTGACTCTGCCTGAGACGGGTAGGAAGGACATTACTTCCTCTTGTGAAGCTGAAAATCCGAGATCTCTGGGCTGCTGTAGAGGTGTTGGATCTTACTGTGCGCTTTGTGGATTTGGGGCCGGACTGGAGCCGGGTCTTCTTAGGTTCGATTAGTACCATGGACCATTCTCTTTACACCACACTACTATATTGTGTCAAATTGTTTTGGAGACAGACTCCGAAAAGTATACTGCTCAGAAATCTCTCAAAACCTTTTCAGTGCATTTATACACGTACAGACTTCCACGATGTCCGATTCTTTCTTCCGCCATGGTACGCTCCATAACATCTACCGTCTGCTCGCAGATCCCGAACACCCACGAATCTCCATGGACAGGAGAGTCTATGAGGCAGTTATTTTTCTGTCCATGATTTTCCTCTCGGGTTCCATGTCTCTCTTACTCCTCGCATATGTGAAAGTCTACTTCTCCGGAGACCGGGTGGACGAGGAGTGGCAGTACGTAGCTATGTTTAGTGGTATGCTGTTGTTTAGCTGGTTTTGGGGTTCATATCATGTGGTAACAAGTGGAAAGGTCAGGAGACTACGGGTTTGTACCTGTCTGTGCTGTTGTGGTGCTACTCAGAATAGTAATGGGTGGATGGAGAAAAGTGGTTGGGGACATGATTTGGAGAATGGCGCCGTAATGTTCAAGGAGAACTTGAAGAGGCTGTAGACTGAGATATGAGAGACAATCAAGGTGTGGGAAGGTCATACATAAGTCAGTTTGTAGGTCTTGTTGTCACCTTGATTGGTTTTCAGATGCCTAGGCAGGGGCAGCTTGGTCGATTGGGAAATGCATTTACAATAGCTCAAGAGACTTTCATGGCGATGACAGCGAGCTTGACACGCTTCCCGTCGTCAGAAATGAAAGGTCGAAAGACAGTGCAAGAGATACGAAATCGTGAAGCTCCGTATTCGTCAACTCGTTGGTCTGTCAATTAAAGTATTTAATCTGTGAGACTAATCTCGAATAAAAGAACAGAGAACTTACTTTCTACGGAATTAGGGATTCATTTTAGCTTGAGGTAAATGAACAACAGACCCCTGTTCCGGCTAAATCACAGTACATAAAGTTCCAATGCACGTCGGCGGATGCGCAGGAAATTTGTCAGATTTTACTGTACGAACCAGGAAAGCCCGCTTTAGCCTTTCGACCCCACCACTGGGTATACAACTCCAATTTCTTATCATCTCGAACATTCTGGCACTCGAGCCTCGTACGGTGCATGACCAGAAGACTCCCCCTTGATCGATATCGCCATGCTCGAGAATGAGATCCGGATCCTGGAAATCCTTCCTTGCGGCTCCGAGGGCGCTCAGGCTCCTCTGAAATGTGAAATTCGAGTCGTCAACTTGTCAGATAAGCCCATCTATGATACTCTATCGTATCGATGGGGCAATTCAGGAAGCAGAAAATGCATACTCGTCGACAATCGAGAGTGCTTGATTACTGACAATCTCTACGCGGCACTTCTTCGCATGCGACAGAAGGACGAGAAGAAGACGATATGGATAGACCAGTTGTGTATCGACCAGCAAAATCAGGAGGAAAAGGCAGTACAGGTGCGTTTGATGGGACAGGTTTATTCAAACTGCCATCAATGTCTCATTTGGATGGATGAAGTCAGCGAGAATGTTCGTCAGGCGGATGCAGAAGCTATTCTAGATGTTCTCAGCTGGATGGTGGATCGTAGCCTTCCAGTACCCCCATGTACCGCTTCTGCTTCTGCGTTCGAAGGCCCGATCAACGCATTAAGCAGTATTGGAGTCGGTGTTCATCATTGGTGGGAACGTGTCTGGACAGTACAAGAAGCTGTTTTGCCGTCCAATAAGATGTTTCTTTGGGGTCCGTTTCGACTGTCATGGGAGACATTGACCGAGTGTTCTCATGTGTGGACTGGCACAGGTCTGCCTGCTGAGCTGTCCGATCTGATGTGGAAGCCAACTACGCCTGACTTGTCGGCAATCATGGATCGCACTTTTGGCTGGCTATTCTGCAACGTGATCTGGATCAACAGTGCCCACTCCCAATACGAAGAGCCAGTTCAGACCGTTATCAAGTGGTGCGGACGCAGGGCCACCGATCCTAAGGACAAAGTATTTGGTCTATTAGGCTTGCTGCCGCCTGTTATGGATCGTGTTTTCCTTGACAAATGCAATTACGGAACGTCGGTAGCTCAAATCTATACCGCGTTTACTCTGGACGTGATTTTGAATCATGGCAATCTACTCCCTCTTGTGGTGCAGCAGCGGGCTCTTCGAGGTCAAGGCACAGGTGGTTTGCCAACTTGGGTTTGCGATATGGGCGATTGTGAGGGACGCCAATTGCCTCATCAGGTCGATAGATGGTATCTCCGTTGGTGGTACGAGGCGTGCGATGCATGTGCTGGTCGAGAATTAGACAAAGAATCCCTTCTCAGTGAGCTTGAGGCCTCGGAATCAAAGTCATCCGGTGACATCACGACGTTAAATTTGACAGGTGTTGCGGTGGACACAATCGCGATCATTGGCACAAGGCTCACCGAAAGCGCCGCCAAAAGTTCTGCCATGATTGCAGAGACATTACGATCTTGGATGAACATAGGGAGCAAGTACCATGCGACAATAGCGGGCGGTCTCGTCAACGAAAGCTTCTCGAAAGCATTCTTCAGGGTTGTAGTAAGCAACAAGATTCGAGACGGGGAGCAGTGGGTGGAACGGCAACCCAATAATCAAGACTTTACGGATATCTCCAAATTTGTACAGACTGGACGTGGAACAATCAATGGTCTTGAGTTTTGGCACAGATATGTTGAAAATCAGACTTTCTTCGTCACGAAGAATGGGACGATGGGTTTGGGACATTGGGAGACGGAGGTAGGGGATGAAGTTTGGGTGTTCGATGGAAGCAGTATGCCTTTCACCATCAGGCAGAAAGCAGTTGATATTCGGGATGACTTTGGATATGTGGGTTGCTGTTATGCTGATGGCATCATGGATGGGGAAATCTACGATGAGAAGGAACGACGCTCAGTAGAGGGGCGGAGGCGCACGGTCAGGCTACATTGATACGTAATAAGTGGCTCATCTTCGATACTCGCTTCACGTCAGTCTCCGTTCAAATTGTAGCCTTTCAAATCTTCTCCAGCTTTTCTGAAAAGGGTAGTTGTTGCAAATCCTGGTATGTTTTTCGGCGTGTTTTGTTTTGCCCCTTCGCTTAAGTCTCGATTGCCGGAAATAAGTATGGGCAGTGAGTGGCGTACGGAAACACGGGGACTGTTGTGATCCAGGCTTGGAACTCTGATGGGAAATGATTGGGACCTGATGTCAACCAATTTCATATTTGATCGAAGAAACGTGCTCTGTTGCACTTCCAGAACTTCTGTGGGACGATCATCAGTTAGCGCATCCGTTCACGCCGAGGAATCATAAAAATACACACACACGCAAATCATCGTTGAGTCAGTATATCTTCTATAGAACTTCTCCTCTGCTTCGATCTCAGCATTAGGAAGTTCATTGCAAGACTGCTACGGACATGGATCGCTCTGAAGATTTATACTTTGAGGCCATGAGACCCGGCACGTCGTCGCCTACACTTCATCCATGTGATGTACCTAACGCGATTTATGGCCTACCCCCAGAGAATTGGACAAAATCTGTACCAAATGACGATCAGCCTGTAGATCAGTCCGAAATGTGAGTGTTTGTCGCAAGAAGCAGCTTCGTGGTGCGACTACTTACTATTTTGTTTGAGAATTTTCGCTAAAGCCTGGAAGGAATACAAGCAGATCGCCACTCCTATTGAGCTTCCTCCTATATGTATGGCTGTTAATTACTGGTCAACATTAATCATCGTCCCTCTTCACGTCGATGAAATGGTAGATATCAAAATATATGGATGCTCAGGTGTCGGGGAGAAGGTGGTGGACCAATACGTGGACGGACAACAAATCTATTCATAAAAACTGCGGCCGGTTGCTGCGATGCGAAAAGTGGATCCTGGAACGATGAATGGTATGCGATGTTCATTGAAAGAGTAATTTTTTCTCGTATGGAGTTAAGCAAACCAAGACTGTGTCTGCTCATAGATACGTCGATCGCTTGAGCCATTTCTGTGTATCCTGTTATGTTAGTAAATCACTCGATGTTCTAACAAGAATGTGTTACCCGTTCTTGTAGCTTCATCATCAACCAATAGATTTCGGACCCTGTTGCGATGATTTTGGCTCCTGAGTTTGATACCTCAATTCTCCATACCGTCAGTGTTTTCACACGCCATCATACGTACATCCGCATTAAGTGGGGAAATAGTACAGAACAAGCAATCGTCTTGAGTAAAAGTTCAGGTATTCCTCCTGCTTTGTCTCCTCAGAACTCCCGCAAATTACACGGCCGCTCCCCTCAGACGCTGCCGATCTTCTGCAGCCTTACAGACTAGTGGTATGATCGATACGCGTATGGTCTTCGTATTGATTACTGTAGAGCTCTGTAGGGGTACCGGTTGTGTGGTTGATGGTTCCTCAAGTAGAAATGCTCTATCATTTAGTAGCGTTTCTCGGCACGCTTTGCCGAGTCGCTCAACGTCGATACAGTTAGCACTATTCTACCAATATCAACTTAATACCACACACTTTCAACTCTAGATAGTAGTTAAACACTCAGATCGAAGATCTCCAACTTCTTTGTGCTTCGAGATTGTTCGCGTTATCCTAAATCCTCAGTTGCAAGCCGCCGGATCTCCATTAGATTTGACTTCATGGTAACAAGTTTGCGACAGCACGCCGCAAGCAAGTATCGTGGCCCGTACATCACGTCTAATGGTGTCCACAAAATCATGCAGCAGAGGGGCAGAGCCACCGGAAGAAAATCATTGTCCAATTGGCAATGTTACACACCTAGATATTGAATACCATAGGAAGGTCACTATGGTGACTGTACACGTTGCGGGTGAAATTTGCCGAGAGCCGTGGTTGATAACCATGATTTCCGCAAAGATCGGATGCAAGAGCAGCCTTGGTCCAAAAATAGCTTTGCTATACAAGTGCGCTAGCGCACACTAAAGACCAACGTCTTCACGCTTATATCAAACAAGCCTTTTAATGTGGTCGGAATAACTTCATGGCCGAGAAATGGAGAGTCTACATTGGTTTTACATCAGGTATCACCTATTCCCTAAGCTAGTGCCCCGGGACCAGCTCTTGTTGCTTCAACGTCATATGTTTCAGTCACCCATAGCTTGTGATTCATAGCCATAGAGCTTGCAGATCTGTTCTCAGAGCCTGGCATGTTCTACATGCGGAGTTTTGATATTCCAGCAACTTTACTAGCAGAAGGTAAAAACGTGTCGATGCAGGCTTATCGGCACGAGAGCGTGTCTGTGGAAACAGGATCGAGCTCGAATTCACAACCGTGCTACCTCGATGGCCTCTGGCCACCAAATCTTCCCAGTACCGAGTTAGCTTTCACAGCTATGCTTGGTCCACAGAATTCGATGACATCTGCGGGAGACTGGTTTTCCAATCTATCTGATTTGACAGACATGGCTGATGGCTCAATATTTTCGAGTGCTGGCTTTGAGGCCGATATGTTTGTTTGGTCGTAACGGGCAGGATGATTGGAGGCAATAGACACAGTCCGGACCTTGAAGTTTTGGAATCCCATTGATGGACTTATCTATTACGTACAAATACATACCTGAATATATCACGATGTTTTCCAATGGCCTGTTAGCAGATGCGTTACTTAATAAGCGGACTTAAATTTAAAGTGCAGAATCAAAGTTTCGCAAACTCTTTCCCTGCAACCCAATGACTGGAAACTATAAAGAACTAGAAATGATTCAAATGACAGCTCTCTATTGGTTCATTATTTACTACTGTAGCACTGCCGTAGGAGAGCACGGCCCAGCTAGAATGCCTTTGAAGCCCATCGGAATCTCGCCGGGGACCTCACCCGCCGACAAAATGCCTCAACACTACTACGAAGCTAACCAGGTGGTGGCAAACCGACTGCGTCAGTGATCGGGACGCCTTGAATCTGGGAAAATGATTTGCGATTGCCTCTACGCGTTTATTGACGAGCTTCTACAAGGCTTGGACTGGCGAAGCATTTGTGACAGCTGTGCCAAGCTTTTTGCACTCGCCTGCCTAAGCGATAGGGGCAAGCGAGATGTCAACAACCATTGGAACAGAATGTTGCAGCACAAAGAGGGGCTATCTTCGCATTGGCGCAACGAGAGGCGAATCACATTTTGGCGCGTAACGCGAGTTTACATAGAAAAGAATTCATTGACAAGCAAAACCGGATTATCCGAATTATCTTCCATTCTTCCTTCCTTTCATAAGTCCTCGTGCGTGTCCATCTTCACTTCTTCGTGACCTCAATACTCTCGATAGCGCTCGCAACAAAGACATCACCACTACTCAACGAACTTGCAGTGGCTTTCTGTGTACCATTTGCAAAGGTCGAGGATCTCTCAATGCTTCTCCCATAGATCGTATCATTTTCGATCTCATCAAGGCTCTTTCCCTTGGTCTCGGGAATCATCAAAGTCAGAAGGGCAGTAAGGAAGATGACTCCACTCAAGATACCGAGTACGCCTCGAATACCGATGGCTTCTGTGACAGATCCGAAAGCAAAGGTCGTAAGCACTGCACCGGCTTTTCCTGCTGCTGCAGAAATGCCGTGAGCGGTAGACCGGACGCGGGTTGGGAAGACCTCGACGGGTATGAGGAAGGTCGTAACATTAGGGCCACAGTTGAGAAAGAACTATGAGTGTCAGCAAAGGACAATGAGAAGAAACGAATAAAGTGTGATATTACCTGAGAAAGTGTGAATAGGGTCATCAGAGCGCCAGTTGGAGCGATATTCACTACACCTGCCCAAATCGCGTAAATTACTGCGACTAAGATACAACCGATAAACTGTTGGCGCACTCGACCAACAACATCGATTAAAGGAATTGCGGCATAGCTTTGAAGTTTAGTAGAGAGCGAACAAGGAACGCAGCAAAGGGTACTCACTATCCAGGCATGAATCCCTTGATGTTGTTAGCTATGCTGTCGATCTTAAGGACTTGCTTGTACTCACTGCAGCAGATGCGATGATATTTCCGATTGCCAGATTATGGAGAGTGGCCCATGCCGTTTTGCCTTTCCCGTAACCGAGCTGCGACAGAATGATGCTCTGGTTGAGATTGACGCCGTAGAATGCGATGTCACTATGGTTTTCTGTCAGAGAGAATTCGATAAATCAAAAGAGGGCTAGCGACTAGGACTTACAAGAGAAACCATGTCATACATGTTGCAAACAGGACCTTGGCATGTTTGATGTCCGAGAAGTATTCCTTGAATTCGACCCACTGCTGGCGCACGCCACGAGAGCCCGACGATGGATCGACATCTCCGCAGTTAGTACCTCGAAGTATATTTTGAGTTAAAAAACTTACACTTCTCATAGGGTATGCTCTCTTTCATCCGTAACCGAGCGTATAATGTTGCAGCGGCAGGAATTATTCCCAGCCCCAACAGTAGCCTCCACACCCATTCCAGGTGATTGACGTTGTCGGAGATCGACCCTTTGAACGCGGCAAGCAGAACTACGAATACGATTGCAGCAGTGAAGTTTCCGAGACCAAGGGAAGCAAATACGGCAAGGACCATCTTTCCTCGAGATCGAAAGGGACTATGTTCGGCAGAGAGGGTTGATGACATGGGGTAGTCTAAGTGCAGAGTCAGTTTAAATCTAATAAGGGCAAAGACTTGTCGGACTCACCAGCTCCAATGCCAACACCTGTGAAGAGCCGCCACATTGTCACCCAAACGATAACACTTTCGTGAGAAAGATTTGTTGGCATTACAATCACCATCAGTGTGCCGAAGATAGTGATCATAAGTTCCTTTCCATATATTTTTCTGCGGCCAAGTGCATCACCAAGAACCCCAAACACAAGTTGTCCAACGATCATCCCCAAGCTCAATGCACCTTTCATGATGGAGGACTTGACAGTTGGGACCGCATTCTTGTCATCCTTGAAGTAGATGAAGCCGAGCATCGGTACGACTGCTTTTCATCAGAAAGTTGTTACTCAGACGGGTGGGCATACTGACCGAGGCCGATCGTGATGTTCAGGTATCCATCAGCGAAAAAGCCAACTCCTGCCCTTGAAGCTGTGAGTGATGAAATTTTCTATAGATGCAAAGAAACATACGTACATCATTAGGAATTTAGTAGTTGTCCACCAAGACACTTTCTGCTCGATGGCCCGCTGCTCATGATCACTTCGGCTGTCAGGATTCATTTTGGCTAGAAATTTTTCTCCAAGAGTATCAAGTTATAACGCGCTGTCGATAATGCCTTGTCATAGTAACGATATTAGACGAAGCTATTTGTATCTTATATACAGGCTTCTTTAGACATTGACAGACGTCTCATTGCGCCATGGTCGCTTCGAAGACCGCAAAGCTCAAGCAAGAAATCCATCAGAGATTATTGTCAGCAGCGAACAGAAGGTACTTTTCAAGCCACGTGTGAAAACCATGCGAGCACGAATTTCGATATAATCTACGTAGAATGCTCTTGATCGGAGTGAACGGCGATTAATGCGAGGATGTTGAAACTTCGATAGCATTCAATTCTTGGGTCTCGGCCTTGTCGGTGGGAAGTCCGCAAGAAATCTAAGCCCTTTATGTTAATCGGTGCGAAGACCAGATCTAAGAAATTGGCCAATCAAATGATCTCGATCTCAACGTGCTTTAGTGTCTTCTCACGTGCAGTACAGTACCTAAATATCACGTGTAATATTAGCTCTCGTCTGGACCTTCTTGACGACGCGGAATCGCGACAATAGGACCAACAACGATCGAGATTGACAAACGTCTTCCTTAGCTCCTCCTTTCCTCTCCCTCACTCTATGGAGAATCAAAACTTGAGAGAGTCCTCAGCATCTGGGATCCCTGTGCCAACAAGTTCTCTGCAAGCAGAGTTGGGAGGTCAGGTACAAGTAGACATTTCACGTAAGATCACAGCCTGTGTATCATGCCGGAAGCAAAAGGTCAAATGCGATGTACAGCAGACTGGTAATCCGTGCACAAGATGCAAAAGAAGGGGCCTCTCTTGTGCTGTGAAGAAAAGTTTGCAGATGCTGCTGGAAAGTGATGCCACGTAAGTGATGAGCTGCTGAGCGTCCCAGACTTCCGGGCCTTACTTACATTTCCCAGATGGAAAGATCGGATTGAAAGTGAACTATCGGGACTGAAGTCTTCCATGTCATTGCTGGCTGATCGATTCTCAATGCCAGAGTTGTTGCAGGCAGATGGAGGTCTGCCAAGCTCGGCTGGCGGATCAGCAAGTCATCTTACTCCCCAAACCGAGAATACCAGCGATTCTTGGAATCCGACCCCAAGCCATGATCGCGGTCCAGCGGCAATTCCTGCTTCTTTTGTCTCCGAAGTCACTCAGCATCAATCTCCAGCTTTTCGAAGAGAACCAAGAGCACCGACTTTCGACATCATCTCACGTGGAATTCTGACAGTGGAGCAAGGACAGATGATGTTTGATGTATATGTCACCAAGCATGACAATTACATCTACCGTGTACTGGAAGAAGGATCTACTTTCGACTCGGTTCGAAACAGCTCTTCATTTCTCTTAGCAGCGATTTGTGCTGTTGTCAGTCTGCATGTTGTGTCCGCCGATATCCCATACGAGAGATGTTATGAGGAATTTACTCGGCTAAGTGCTGCACGCTTATTCTCGAACAGGAACTCTTTACAGGACATTCGCGCTCTGTGTATCGGCGCGTTTTGGCTGCCAGACGTTTCATGGAATTTGGTCGGAAACGGTAAGTTTGCTAGGTCCGATCTTGCAATGAGTGTCCCTGTGTCTGATCACGGTATAGCTGTCCGTCTAGCGACCGAGATGCAGCTTCATTGTGCTTACCGGGGAGCTATAGCGGGTGATCGAGCATCGTATGTCGCCGCGAGGTTATATTATTTGGTCCATGTGTGCAACCACCAGTTCTCCATTGCGTACGGTGTAAGTTGCTCAGATTTTAGGTCAAGCGCTAAGCTGACTGGAGCTTCAGAGACCTCCTTTGACTGGTGAACATGAGGCTGTGGCAGCTGTGGACTTATTCCTTGCATGCCAGTTCGCCACAGAAGATGATAGTCGACTCATAAGTCAAGTCAAGCTTTGGACGATCTCGACTGCAGTTTTCTCCTCATTCGGCACAGATACGCGTCAGGCAATCCACGACAACGATTTCGGAAATGTTCTGCGGTTTAATTTAGCTCTCGATACTTGGCGTTTGGAATGGAGCGAGAAGCTCAAACCACATGCCACCATAGGAAATTACCCTCGCAAAGGTGTCGGGCTCCACTATCACTTCGCAAAGCTTTACCTTTGCTCTCATGCTTTCCGAGGCGTTTCGACCGACGCTGGTGATAATGCCAAAATACTGTCTCCAGAAATGCAGGAGACCGCAGACAGCGCGGTCCGCTCCGCTACATCGATACTCCGTAGCATCGACACTGATGACGAATTCAAATCATTCATGAGCAATCTGCCCCTGTATTTCGACACCATGATTGCCTTCGCGTCCATATTCTTGTTTCGGATCTCGACGACATACTCCCATGTCCTACAAGTTGATGCTACGGAGATACTGAAGCTTCTTCGGCAGAGTGTTGTCATTCTTGAAAGCATCGCTTCGACCATAAGATCCAGTCATCTTCTAGCACGAATCACAGAGGGATTAAGGCGGCTTCTGGTACAGTTTCAAGAGACAAGACTCAATAATCCAGTTGAGGTACCCAATCATGATCACAACATGGATACATCGGATCAGACGCATGTGGTGCACGACCAAATTGATTGGTCGGTAGGAGCTACACTAGACGGATTCTCGCTTGGGAACTATGACTTTCTGTCGAATCAGCAGTTTGAAATTTGGCCGATAGACCATAATTCCGGGCAGCACTTCTAATCTATGCACAACCCTTCAGTCTATATTCAGCGCCAGATCGAAGATGTCATAATTTCTCCAATTCTTCTTCATGGGCCGGCTGCTCGCCAAGTGTTGAGACAACAGCAACGGGATATCCTGTTCAGACAAGCCGCCATGCGATCTCAACCGATGCCCTTCCAGTTGAGATAAATCATGATCTTCTTTCCGGCTTCCAATGACGAAGTTCTTCTTGGAAACCACCACAATGTCCCCTTCTCTGTCCAGCGGCTGTTCATACCTCTGTGCTGCATCATGACCCGACAGCGCTTCTTCAACGCCAGAGATTGACTTACAGAAGTCTAAGATAGGCTTCAGTAGCTCGCTCGATGTCACGTAGACTCGCACAAATGATCCGAGGGCGCCATGGTGTCGAACGAAAGGATCGGAGATGGGACAGATGACTTTCACTGCGTTCTTTCCCCATCGACTAGAAATCTGGTCCTCGAGAAAGATTACATTGGGATGGCCATCTCCATCAGCTTTGTCACTCATCCCGTGGTCTCCGGTAACGGCAACAACAGCACCAAGGTCAACCAACTGACCGATGCGACGGTCCAGATCGCTCATAAAGCTGTTCGCCTCCTTGCTACCTGGGGCGTGCTTGTGTTGAATGAAATCGGACAAAGTCAGATAAAAGAAATCAGCTCTATTTTGTTCGAGCAGCTTGACACCCGAATCTAGAACATAGAGAGATAACTCTCCAGAATATTGAGGTGGGGCTAGTCGGCCAATCCACGACTCGACATCATCGATTCCATTATCCTTGAGAGTCGCATCTCCGGCCTTTTCTGCTGAGAAGCAGATAGATCCATCGATCTCGTGAGCTAGGATCCGGCGAAGCTTATCTTTTGCTGTAATTGCTGCAACTCGAACTCCCCTCCTGACGAGCAAAGAAAGGATAGTGGTGCCTCTCAGAAAAGTATTGTCGGTGATCATATGCTCCTCTTTGGTAGCTCGATCGAGGTAGTAGTTCCCAGCAATCCCGTGGATTGAAGGTGGTGCGCCGGTAATGATGGAGACATTGTTTGGGTTTGTGAAGGACGGCATGCAACTCTTGGCATTCGTGTGGAAGCCATTCTTGACAAATGCGGCTAGATTTGGGATGATTCCATCCTTGATACCTTGTTCCAGATACTCGGGGTCGAAACCATCAACACAAACAACGACTGTTCGTTTCTGAGGAAGCGAGTACTCTCTTCCGTGTAAAGTGACGGATGACCAAGATTCTGAGAATTTTAGAGGTTGCTCGAATGTGACACGATAGGAACATACCCAGAAGAGACTTGATGGCCATATCCTCATAAGCCGAGAGTGGCTCGACCTTCAAGTTCGGATCCTTTGCCAGATCATCCCATCTTCGAACAGCTAGTTTCTGCTGAAGCCAGGGGTCTTTCTGAGCCTCCTTGACCTGTTCCGGGGTAAATATGCCTCCCTTGAGCAGTCAGAAAGCAATATCCAGAGGATCTCAATGACGTTCTTACCTGAAATTCCAAAGTCTGTTTACTCGACCTACTCAACCCATCATAGTACTTCCCATCCACAGCAGTCAAGTAGCGTTTGGCCATGACATGCGCTCCTACCAATTGACAAATCTTCTCACTAAATCCCAGCTCTCTGAGGTACCTCTCTCCTAGGACCTCATGACTTGCACGTCCAATGAACGTGCCGCTGGGAGCAATCATCTTAGGCATTTCTATACTCTGTGGGATGAAGCGTCCGACATCGTGAAGTAAGGCGCCGAGCACTGTCTCGTCGTCAGCACCTGCTTGCTTCGCGAGATGTGCAGCTTGCAAGGTGTGCTGAAGCTGAGACACAGATTCGCCGAGATAGTCTGAACTGCCTTGGGCGGTGATGAACGAGAAAAGAGTTGCAATTGTCTCTTCGGCTCGGGAGACGACAGAAGGCAGCATTGTGGATGCCATAGTTGTGATACGGGTTGATGAAAATTGTATATTTGGGGAAAGACAATTCCCATTCTTATCATCTAGTCAGTCACCACCTTACGCATCGGCTTCAAGTCCCGCACTGAATGAGAAGCACGTCCAACCATTCTTAGTCGCTCCGACGGCCAATCAATCGTGTTGTGTCAACATCCATGCTCGGCGTCGTAAGCGACTTTCACAACATCGGTGGGAAGTCCGGTCTCAGGAACCAACCAACCACGATATAAAACACATGCACGCTTAAAGTGCACGCTTCAGTGCTATCTCAAAACAAAATCTCAATTCTTAACCCCACATCTCAAGTCTCAAGTCGCAATCATGGTCTTCACACTCACGCAAGAGCAAGTTGACCAGTACAACTCGCAAGGTTTCCTCGTCGTCCGCGCAGCCGAGCACGGTCTCGTCACTGGTAAAGACCTTCAACTATGGGCAGGGCAGGTGCATGCGTGGCCAAAGGAAAAGGGTAAATGGATGCCGTACGATGAGATCAACGTCAATGGTGAGAGACAGCTCATGAGAACGGAGAAGTTCGTGGATTATCATCCGGCTTTCGATGGATTATTAAGAGGCGATGCAATTGCTGAGGTGTTGGGAAGACTTGCTGGAGTGGTAAGTTCTTCCGACTTCCTTTAACTTTGAGATGGACGTACCATTCACTGATACTTATCAGCCTATGTCACTCTTCAAGGACAAGATCAATTACAAATCTGCTTGGTAAGGATCCTACCCTGCCAATTCATCCCGTTTCCCACATCACTTGTTTACTTTCTTACAGGGGCAACGGCTTCGCCGCCCATCTCGACGCGCCAGCTTACGACCACATCGGTGAAATAGAGCACCTAACAGCCAACCTGGCAGTAGATCCCGCCACAGCTGAGAATGGCTGCCTGCAGGTCGTGCCTGGCTCGCACAAGATGTACGTCCACTTCTTGACTGGCGGGCAAATCCATCCAGATTGGGAACATGCTCATGAGTGGATTTCTGTGCCGCTGGAACCTGGTAAGTTTTAGTCTCGCTTCTTCCTACTCTTTAGCTGCCTGCTTAGATTTAGGATGGTGATGAGAGAAAGACTGAAGTTAAAATTCGGCAGCGGACATCTTGTTTTTCGGCTCTCATCTCGCTCATCGCTCTGGGCCTAACAAAACGCCGAAACCCCGCGCGATGGTTTACGCGACATATGCAGCTACTGCGGAGGGAAACCTGAGAGATAAATATTATGAGCACAGACGGGCCACTTTCCCGCCGGATCATGGTACGTCGTTGGCTAACTTGTTGATCTTTTGATTTCAGTGGATGTTTCGGTGCTAACGATGAGCAGAAAGGGAGCCAGGTATGGTTATGGATTGGGAGAGGTATGGTTTCGCGGCTCCTTTTGCAGGGTCAAGGCCGGATGTCGCTGTGTAGATTTCATTTTGTGGATATTTGTGATTCCTTGAAAACTTTAATGGTTTGAGGTGGCCCTTTGCCACACCATGGACCGTGATTGTTTCGGGCTCTTCACGCTAAGCGAGGGGCTTGCCAAGCCATGATATATTCTCTAAAGTCTCATGAAATGTGATTTTCTATCTGAATCACACTTTTCCATTATATCTAAATGCCGAAGGTACCAGGCAAAACACCACTTCCCTCCCCAGCAATATCCGCATACACAATACCTCTTCCAAAGGTACCCAGATACACCCGTCCGTAAACCCTCGTATCAGCCACAATTAACTTCGGCCCTCCATACTGATGCGCCTCATCATTGATCCTGACCCAGCTGTCTCCAGCGTCATCAGAGCGATACACACCCTGCGCCCCATTCTTACTCACTTTACCCCACATATAGAGCGCAGGGTTCTTGCGGCCAGGAGCCGGAGCTCCCACAGAGAATTGAGAGGCTACGATACTGGAGCCCCCGATCTTACTCCAGCTGCCGCCGAAGTTGGTACTGTGCCATAAGCCAGCTGTTCCGAGAGGAAGCCAGATCTCGCCTGCCTTGAGGAAGTTGACTACAGGCGCGGTACCGGCGCCGGCGGGCAAACCGGTCTGTTTTGATGTTTTCGAGGTGTAGGATACTCCGCCGTCGGTACTGATATGCCATACGCCGGTGTCGAATGCGTAGAAGGTCTTTGTTTGGACTTTATCGGCGCTGAAGTTACCCGTCTGAACGGACAGTCCGCGTGGTGAGGTCCAGGTCTTTCCAAAATCTTGGGTAGCGTAAGGCCCGCTGGTGTTTGCTGGCGCGACAGATGAGTGAGAGGCCCAGACAAAAGACTTTGCTGAGGCGTCGACTGCAATGAAACCGTTGACCCAGGTAGTATTGCTGACACCCGGTGCACAAGTGAGAAACTTGATCCATCCATACCCACCATCTGTGGAGTAAGCCCCGTTGCCACAACCATCGGCATACACTGTGCCACTGCCTCCCGAGCGTGTAATCACATTTGGAGCTTGGCCGGCCCAGTCAAGTCCATCGAGGTTGGAGAAACCAGGGGTACCGAACATAGGTTGTGGAACGGTGAGGTCGTCATGTCGCATGCCATTAATGTCTCCAAGTCCACTGTACAGATTTGCACCCTCTGTTGGACTGATCATGGACAAGACAGCATTCTCCTCAATACCCTGCGCTTGAATGTACCAGTTTGGCGACCAGTTCGACTCAACCCTGCTGAGGTTGTCAGTCGACCAAATCGTAGCTCCTGTGCCGTACATAACGTGATCGCTGTTGAAAGGATCGATCAGTACAGCTGCCATCCACCATCCGAATTTGGCGACGCCCAGGATAGGTGAAGGTGCTCCATATCCTCCCCACTGAGCGTTCCAGTTGAAGCTGAGCCAAGGAACAGGAGTGCCATCGTTCAAGGCAGCTTGTTCGATGGGATGTCCCCAGTAGCCTTCAGTGCCTGATGGTGCTGATAGCTGCGTGACGTCTTTCCATGACTTGCCGCCATCATGGGAGAGATACATGCTGTCAAGTGCTGGTCCAGGATCACGGTCCAGCGAGACCACGACTAAAGTGTTCGGATCTTTTGCATCAACGCTTAATCCACAGTAGCCTCCAGGTGGGAATGATTGTGGTGTGAATGGCTTGGGGTAGGAATTGCTTGCTCCTGGTGTGATATCTATCCATTCCGATGTCTTGGTGTTGAAACTGTACACAGCTCCGTATTGAACAGCGTATGGACCGGGGAAGTCTGCGTATGTTACATACAGGACCCCGTTGGAAGCCAGAGCCGCTTTCATGGGTTGCGGTCCAGTGCTTTGCGGAGGGTGCTCCGGGTCAGTTGTGACAGCGCTCCAGTCCTTGGGTTGGCCTGGGAGCTGTTTCCATGTCTTGCCGCCGTTCGTGGTAGAGTAAAGGCCATTTGGTACATTTGCTCCAACATAGATCGTGCCTTCATTCTTGGGGTCAAATATTACAAAGACGATACCGATGCCGTTCGCTGACGCGTCAGGGTAATTGGTGATATTGGTCCAGGTCTTCGCTCGATCTGTCGATTTCCACAATCCTTGGGTTCGAGTCCCCATATACAGCTCATTGGGCTTGAATGGATTGACAGCAAGTCTCTCGCCATTGTTTCGACCGAGATCATTGGATCCCATGGGAAATGGGGCTGGATAGATCTTCCACGTTGCTCCTCGGTCGTTCGATGCAAAGAATGCGGAATTATTCTGTGTGATATACTGTCCTTGAGCAAGGTAGATACGATCTGGATCCGTGGGATCCAATGCAAAACTCTCCGTGCCGAGATAGTTAACATCGGCTTCGCTGATGAAGTCGGTCAAGGGGAGCCATCGATCGTTTGGAGCATCCCATCTGTAAGAACTGCCAATATCTGTACGGGTGTAGAGCAAGTCTTTCTCCTTGGGATGGGCGATGATGCCGGTGATGAAGCCTCCTCCTGTGATTGCTACCGCATTGTACTTGTACTGAAAGCTTTTGGTTCCTGCTCCTCCAGAAGATTCTGATGGGGCGCCATTGATGCCATAGGCGAAATTTAAGACCGCAATGGCGAATGCAAGTAAACGGAAAGAAACCATTGTGATTGATCACTTCGACGATCGCCTTACCAAAGAATTCAAAATTTGGGACAAGTTCTATAGCTTTCATATAGTCCCAATAACGTCAATCAATTTCGGGGTATGACGACTTTGCAGCTCATAGAAGTCTTCGGCTCTCGCGCCGTGTTTCCTCAAACTTGACTTCAAGAGTGGCGGGAGAACATCGGACAAGATGCATTTAGTGGTCTATCATAGCCACTCTGCTCACTTTTGCAGGACCTTGACGTTGAAGATCGCTTTGAGAAGCTGTAAGCTTGCGGCTCAGACGCGAGGGGAAGCAAAAGAACTTGACAATTGATGGAGAAAGGTACTCCCCTTCCGCGTTGGTACCTGCATATTTGACCTGCATATTCCTGGATAAAACAAACAGGCTAAATTCGCTGGAAATATTCCGCCTATGATGACGGGCCTTTAGAGCTTTTGGATCAAGTAAATCTTGGAGTGGTCTTCCGAAGGGGCGGGGTCAACTGGGGGACCCCACAGAGATGAGCGAGGATCCTTGACTAAGCAGTTCGTGAGAATGTGAAGCCGAAAAGACCGAGGATTAGCTGTGATGTGACGAGATCAGGATTGAGGCATTGGGACGCCTGATTCTAGAAAAACTTCGGAGCATGAGTTGTGGTCCGAAAGGGGGGGGGGGGCAGATTCGAATCTGCTCGTAAATGTGCCCTGAGCCCAAGAAACAAGGATAGACAAGAACCTAGTACCTCTCAGTAGGCATTTTAAATTTCTGGTTGAGCTGTTGTACAAACAATTATACCAACGACATTGTAAGCGGATGCTCGTTCTGGTTCATGCCACTCAAAAAAAGAGACCTGCTTGTGAGAGCAACAGTGGGTGCACGAATTCTGTGCGGATTAGTCAGCCCCACCAAAAGACTAAATCGCGTCTCCCCCTTATTTTTGACAACACAACAACCCTTCGTG
>JGI24512J20087_1000316_pt1 | contig 31652 bp, 32 predicted proteins | sample LinPmetageLP35_FD_20087 | JGI IMG/M metagenome (IMG submission 20087) | reverse complement strand
GCACACTCTGCCTGGATTGCACACTCTGCTTGGATTGCACACTCTCCTTGGATTGCACACTCTCCTTGGATTGTACACTCCGCCTGGATTGCACACTCTGCTTGGATTGTACGCTTACAAAACATGGACATCTTAAAGGATAAAGATGCCAAATATCTGGGCACTGCTCTGGTGTCGATTGCGCATTTAACTTTTCCGCATCCATGTAGACAAATTGACCGGAAAGTTGTCGAACAATTGAAAAGGGACTTTGAGGGGGAAGGTTGCTTGAATGAGGACATATCGAATGGGGTACCGGTTATGATTGACAACGAGGCTTTTTATAAAGGCTTAGAAAAGCTGGCCATGAACGCTGGAGACTTCAAAGCTGTCCCCAAGACTGCTCCAGTACGTTTCCAATTGGACCACGGTACAAGGCTAGAATGTCTTCATGGACAGCATAGGATTCTGGCTGCTAAAGAATTTCTTTCTTCCGTTGGGAGTTGGTGGTCTGCTGACTTCTATAGCACTGGTAGGTCAGATCCCCAGATCCGTTCTATGCTAATGGATACAGATCTCAACACGGCGACCAAGCAAACGCTCCGAGAAGGGTACTCATATTCCACACCATTCTCATCCGGCGAAGTTTTTCGACAAATTCGACTGTGCCACTTTGATAAAGATGAAGTAGGAGAACAACATTGGCGAGGAAGGCTGAAGCCGTATCAACAGAAGTATCTAGACATAATACTGAAACGGAAGCTGCTCATCAATGCTCTGGACTCTGTTCTACATATCAGGGGCCTATGGAGGACCTTTTATACAGGTTCATTGAATGAATTCATAGCTCTGGGGTTTGACGAAGTTGGTGTTTATAGCAGAGATCTCGAAAACTACTAATTTGCGACAGGAAATTGGGCATTGTATCCATACTGTAAAAAGAGTTTGGACAGGTATTTGTGGCGATACTGCCATAATGATGAATACTACTTCTGAAACGGTGGAACACTTACAGTCCAGAGCTCCTGCATTTTCAGCATCGGACTTTGCGTATCTTCAAGAGCATATGGACTCAGAAGAGCTTTTTCCAGAAGTATCGGACCCGATAAGAAGAAGTCAAATAACGACTAGTCTCCTTGCCATAGGAGAAATGATACCAACTCTTTGGACACTGCTCCGAGACATCAGATATTTCAAACAGCCAGCACGAGCTCTGCAAGCGCTACTACCACCACGACCCAGAAAGAGCCAAGGCAGAAAGAGCCAAGGTAAAAAGAAGGAGACGCCTCGCCAGCGGTTCCTCTCACACTTTACCCAGCAAGATCCAAGCGGGAGTATGGTCGAAGTACAAACATCAGCATCGAATTTCACGACTGTGCCCTTGAATGGCATGGATGCTTTTGAAGTCTCGTATCAACAACTGTGGCTGTGCTGCTGCCGAATTGCGAAAGTCCGGAACCCATACGGCTCATTGCAACTAGCTACACTTGCCAGTCGATTAGGTTTCTCGAATTCTGCGATTGAGCGAGAACTAAGACGTGACCCCGCCCACACTATCGTCCAAAACGCTGCCATCGAAGTTTTCAGCGTCCTTCGACCAAATGAGGCATTCGTCTTCGACGTTAATCATGCTAGACCGGCAGTCACTTCATTGAAGACTTACTTCAACGATATCCTCGGGACCCCAGTGACAGTTGAAACGCCTTTTATTACAGTAGCGGGTGCAGGGGAGCCATTAACCCTCCGCTGTGGACGCGGCTCGACGGATTTCCAGGACCTCAGCCACCTTTTCATTGGCAAAATACATGCTCCAATGATGGGATATCACACGAGCGGCAAAGAACTGAGTTCTTTCTTCGTTAAGCGATCCCGACACCTTACATTCTTCAGAGCGCTTGACTTCAACATGAATCGCTCTGACATGTCTACTGCACCGGCTGAGGCCATCCGTCCAGTACAGATCTCAGTCCCACCCTCACAGCCGACCTCCCTGACCACCCCTGGTGAAGAAGTCGTTCCTGAAACAGCGTATCGACATCACGACCGAGCTGGCTCAGTGGTCAGGTTCATACAAGATGCCACAATCCAAGAGGTACCATACGAGAAAGAATCAGTCAGCAATCAAGCTCGAGGATATGCGAACGATGGAAAGAGCCTCTCTCTAATCGATGGTGGCAATTTCCTCTGGCAGGCCTGCTTTGACATACTTGTCCGTACCGGACAGTCAACCGTCATCGTATCCAATGCGACTCGGGTGCTAGGCAAGCGGGGTCGAGACCAGTATGAAGAAGACTCTCGAATTGAGTAGATAGGAGCTGGATGTAAAAGCCGAGTATCTACTTGAGCCTTGAAGACAGATGTCGTTTGTTGATTTATTTTATCGAAATTTCCTTCTGGACAGTTGTGGCTAGCACCCTCGTCCCCGATATAAATGCCATCTCCCTTCTATAAGTTGGTTTGATTATGCTTGTGACCGTCTCTACCTTTTTTTCTGGTCATTCACTCCCTCCCTGCTCTCCTGTTGTTTCTTATTACCTTCTCAGTACCTAGCGTGAAAGCTAGATGCCGTACGCTATGTCTGGATTAACACTTTACTCTACGTGAAAGCTCAATTGATCAATTGGCGGTACCTAATTCACCTCTGGATGAGGCTAGAATGTTTGCAGTAGGTGCCCATCAAAAAGCTTAATGTGGCCTGGTTGCTGATGGTCACGAGTCGCTTAGGGTGAGCTGCACCCCAACCAGCTGAAACATAGAGGGCGCTTGCGCCACCCCCGCCTCAAGTAGATGTGTTTCGCTGTCCCCTCCTCCGCAACCTCTGATCCTCCATTGCAGTTCTCTGCCACCTCCCCCGACCTATCAATCGCAGCGCGCTTTACCCTCTCGGCCTTTGACATTCGCACGTTACAGCGCATGACTTAAGCCGCTCGACTAAAGCCATATTCTTCGTAAGTTCTCGCTGTCAGAATTTTCTCCCTGTTTGTCTGATAATGATTTCAATGTATCTATGCGTATCTGACTCCCAATAGAATAGATAACACGACAACTCTCACGACAGTTGGCATACACAATGCGAGACACATCCCTTGACTAACTTGACCAACTCCTAAACGAAATACATCTCGCGATCGGCTCCTACCTCAAAGTCCCCGATCTTGCAGCCTGGATGAGAACGTCTCGTCGCTTTCACATTTTCCAACACAAGCTTTATGGCATCGTGGTCACATATGCAGTCCGCCCGAACGAGGAAGGCGATGTGGAGTGAACGGTACTACAATGGGCTATCAGGAAGCTAGAGCTGCGCAGACGTACACTCGCTACTGTGATACGAAAGGGGGCAGATATCTACGTGAAAGCTTGTTCCCTACGCTTTTGCACGATGTTGCGGATCGGGGAGATGAAGAGGCTGCGAAGATACTTGTTGAAGCCGGCATACATCCGTGGACATTGCTCTATCGCACACTACCCTTTGTCTACGCATCAGCAGGCGGCCATGAAGCAGTCGTCCGATATCCTCTCTACGATGCTGTGGACTTGTGGCGACGAGAGGCTCTTCACCTTCAGACGACCTGTGAGAAGTGGAGCAAACCCAATCAACCATTGGAAGATTCACGCCGACGGTGGGCTCTCCGAGAGGGGCTTCGCTATGCAGCCAGCAACAGCCATGTTATCATCGTCAAGCTCTTATGCCACCATGTGAGCGTTTCTGAAGTATCGGCGAAGGAGATTCCATTTACTAGCAGCGCTGCTGAAGGGGGGTCGATTGAAATCTAAGAGATTCTGCTTGGGCTTGGGCCCAAGTTGTACCTTGTAACGCTCAATCTTGCTGCTAGTCAGGGCCATGTTTCGATCCGACACCTTAAACCCCGCTGCGGTGAACGGGCACGCAGACATAGTACAAGTGTCACTGCGTCATGGTGCCTACTTATGAAGTTCAGAATGATTCCGAAGCCACACCTCTGCATCTGGCCACGGAATGTCGCCGCAACGACGTTATCAATATCCTTGACGACCTGCCCATCTTGCCTATCACAGACCACCCATTCGACTAGCCACTGTCTCTGGAACAGAGGCTGTCCACAAAAACGGCCATATTTCCTTCTCCACCAGTTGGCCTGTACCGGATACCTCATGTATAATAAGTTCCTACGTTGACGTGATGTCTGGCAGCAATAGCAATTGCACAATACTCTTCATGTATCAAGAACAAAACCTTCAGTGTCATGAGCATAAACATCTTCCATCAAGTCCGAGAACTTGTAGGAAACACTCATTATGATGTGCCAGGTCGCTATCGATCCCCAATCTCACTAGATAAGGCGTATTATCGGGGCTAGAGTAAGAGTGCGCAAATTCTATCGTTAAGAGTACCTCCGCGTACAAAGGCACAGTGCTACCTTTCTATGTACGGAGAGAATGTTCTCCCCTCTTTGATTAGCCTGGATACGGCATCCTGAACCGTCTATTCACGATGCGCTCGAAGGCATTATAGTTGAACCCTTACCGCTTGCTTCAAATTCCTCAACCATCAAGACAGTACATATAGTGAGGGCCATCATTTATAGGCAGGTGAGATCATCATCGAGGATTGTTGGCAAGTAAACCTCTTGTATCATCCCAGTGGTGATCACCACCGATACTTGAGGGAGAGATCGTCACACTAGAAAGACCAACCCTAAGTGAAATTTAGGCTTGGTCGTTGTGCGTATTTTACAGCAAGCACCTTCCATGGAGCAGCAGGAGGCGAATGCCATAAATTTTATTCCCAGGGTTGAAGGAAACCTTTCCAGCTGGCCGAGAAGAATTTGGAATCTTTACTTTGGAGCGATACGCGAACGTGAGCTTTGCTAGTGTTATATCTGACTTCCTGTATATAGCTCAGAGATGCTCGCCATCAACCAAGGGGAGGGATGATATCTCCTGTATGATTCATAATCATATCATATAAGATGCTTGAATGCCCGTAGAGCTTTGCCCAGATATTCTGGTTGCTCTCAGAGGGTTCAGCCACCTGTGATGTCACACCATCTACGACGGAGAAAGAAGGTGTCCTCCTTCCTGGCTCCAAGACAGGCGGACAGTTCTTCCAATGATAAAGATCAAAGTACAGAGCTTTTGTCCGGTGGAACAGTTCAAAAGTTGCTCGAAGTCATTCTAGGTGATCCCTGGAACGATTACGAATATCTTTACCACCTAGATCAAGTGATAGTTGCAAAGCGAAGATCTAAATACTTTGATCTGGTTCACATTCGAAAATGTCGCAGTTCGGACGCCATGGAACACATCCGTGCTCTCTCCAGTATTCAAGGACCTAATATTGCGACGGTCCATAATGTCTTCTGCGACGGCGACGAGGTCTTTGTGGTCACAGAACGCCTTGACTTAGTCTTCCCCCAATTAGAAATACAAAGATACGAAATGGATGAATGGGAAATAGCCACCATAATCGCGGAGGTAAAAATCCCTTTTACATAATAAATCAGGACTCACTATTCCAGGTGCTGAAAGGAGTTGCCTTGATCTCCTCTTTCAAGATATCTTGCAAGTCTCTATCAGAAGCGAACATAGGATTCTCTCTTAATGGGGCAATAAAGATCAGTTAGTTTTACATTTTTCCCCATGATCAGAATTGACAAGTTCTTAGTCCCAGATGTGCAACTTGAGCGCGATCATTTGCATCAGTCGCCGAAATCATCGCAAGTTCTTTTGGACTTTCCAATAATAGCTGAGCTCATAGAGGATATGATGCTTTCACGCTTCCATCTTAGTTCCAAATGGTCCGAGCATGCTCTTGGCTTTCTTTCTTGCACATTAACAGGATCCCTTGAGAACCTGAAGCAGGTACTGAGAATTTGAGACTGCAAAGACATGTGGCTGATGAATATAGCACCGTTTCTTAAATCTTGCCGTATCTCCAAGAAGGCTCATCCCACGAATTCGTTTTGCCTTCGGGATGTCGCGTGAATGTCCACCCAAAGATGACGAGACCAAGTTTTGGGAGGTGGAGACAAACGATGTGATGGAATTCGCAGAACGATAAACCTATGCTGCAGCCAGGCGTAATTAATCCAATCCAGATAGCGTGATTTCTGGCAATCTAAAGACTGGCTCGATCAAACAAGGCTCAATCGTCTGGTTGCAAGTCCACAATATGGATCATCTAGATAACCGCCCGAACTTTATGGCTTCATATACTTGATGGACGCAAGAACATCCTCTAGCACGTATAAGTACATCGGTCTAAGCTGTGTCTAACTGAACACCAGCTATTCTATTCAAGCCCAGCATGCCTTTTGAAACCTTTCTCCTAACCTCAGAAGACAATGCCTCCTGCAATTGGCCAGAACAAGCGGTTCTGTGGGTGGAGGCATTATCCAAACAGCAGGTTCTCGAAGAATTACACAGTATCATGAATGACCGGAACTACTCCTGGCATAGTATCAATGCATTACTTCAAAGTCGACTAGAGCAAGGCGACCTCGACTTCACATTCGAGGACGGAGATGTTCTGTTCGAGTGGAACAATCTCTGCGACGAGAAGCGTAGATGGGAAGTGAAAGGGGAACTGTCCCAAGATTCTGACGAATTCAATCAAGATTCCCTGATAAATCTCCTAATACTGCCGTTCGTGGGCGGGTTAGGGCCTGAAAGTTGGTTTTCCAGCTCGTTTGCCTTCTCAAGCTGACAGAATCAAGGTCTCCCATTTGTGACAAAAAACATGGACAGCGAATCCCTCTCGACAGGGAGTCTATGGGTTGCACTTCAGGACTGGGAGGTCCGGAGCATCACAGATGATGAGAGTGGGTACACAGATGATGAAGAGTGGCCATCGTGGATAGATGATGATAGCGAGTATTCCGATCAGAATTCGACTTACAGAGCCGAGCTTGCAGAAAGTAGTAGTGAGAGTTCTGAGGATCCGGAGGATTTTGAGGATCTGGACGATCTGAACGATACGGAGTACCTCTCGGACATCCAGACAGCCGACGAGGATAGTACCAGATGGATGAATAGTGATGACGAGAAGAGTACAATAGAATGTAGTGATGAGGAGAATAGTGAAGGGGGAAGTGGGGAGGAGTGTATTAGTGAAGCAGACGATACCCAAGGAACGGATCTAAGGAATGATGATGATGAAGTTGAATCAGAAGAAGATTAGATGGATACAAATGCAGACTTTTTTTAAGGATTGCTGTAGATATCACTATCTTTCTGCACCCTCAAACCGTGAGAACATGTCAGATTGCTTAGGACTTACATATGTTGAGACCGCTGGCGAACATGAAGGCAAGGCTGACTTTGGTTCGGAGTAAATTCAAGCATGAGAAGACAATTCAAGCAGGAGTTATAAAAGCATTAATTTCTTACAGAAGAAAGACTCTCAGGTAATTAGACGTCCCTTTCACGACACACTGTCATATGCAGGACTGAAACTACAGTTCAGGCTAGGAACTCGTGATATTCAACCAGCAATCCTCCCATAATATAAGCTACCAATAATCAGATGCTAGCTACAGATCCTGGAGGCCTTACAGCAGGCTTCCCTTGTCCATTGGTATTGACTGTGTATAGTAACACAATCACAGCCTCTAGAGTTTCTACCATGACCTTTGACCTCCGAAGCTCTTGCGTAATGGCAATATTCGTGTCCGTCGCAAGTTGACAGTGCTTCATTACCTGTCCGCAATCTTGTGTCGAGCGCGCTAATGCATCCGTGTACTCGTTGATCTGCATTTGGAGGCGGCGGGTTTTTCGCTTCTCCCTTTGAAGCTTATCAGATGCTCGTGATAGCTCTTGCTCGGCGACGTTGGCACGATGCTGCCAGTCGTAGGCCTCAGCCATGTTGACAGATGATAGTGTCGGGGTTTGAGGGTCGGAGTCGTCCGCGATATCAATGATGCGGACTTTGGGCGTCGAGGCATCTTCGTCGCTGAATTCGACCGAAGGGAGAAGCTCAGGCTGGAACTGTGTCAGGAACCTTGGTCAATAGACCGATTCAAGGATCTTACCAATGGCGTACTCATGATTGCTCAAAACTCAAAACTTCGAGTCAAGCACCGGTGTTCTAAATGGACCATAGACTAGTATTGTTGCCTCTATATATGTAGGAGTCTACGTTCCTGATGGAATCATCCCCCGCAGAATTGTGCTGGTGATCCACGTAAAAATGGATTATCCTTGGAGACTTCAACAGCTAGTATAACCTTTACGAAATTTGGTACATATAGCCTGTGTTTCCACGGATACAAGTCCTATATCACTATCAACCAGGGACATATCAGGTATGCGATATGCGCTGTTTGTGTCAAAGGCCTGACTGATGAACTCCAGTCATGTGTCTAATAATCTGGATTGATCGAAGTCGCGAGGATAGAGATAGTTTCGCACGAGAGAAATCGAGGATCATGATGGACTGTCGACGCAGATATCCTAGACTAACATCATTTTTCTGTGGACGTGACGACATACCACCTCATTGCCTCAAAAAATCCCAACCGCATCCCGATCCGACTAAACGACCCGATTCCCTGTCGCTTCCTACATATCAACGGCTCAGGAAGCCTGTCAACGAAATGAGAGAGAAGGATTTCGGTGAAGCTCGTGATGGAAAAGGGTCATGAGGATTGAAGTAGCTCATCAATCATGTATGCCTATGGTAAACAGCTTTGGCGGATGGATAGAGCTATACAATAAACTTCAGAAATATATGTCGAGAATAATTTTACTTTAGAACCTGGCGCAAGAGCAGATGACTTTCTGTGTTCCCGTGCTTCCTCATTCTGTGCCATCGTCACCTATGCATAAGTGGATAGGGTACACGCTATCACTCCCAGTTCTGAAAGCGACAACTGGCTACTCGGATCTCGACTAGCTGTGCTAAGGTCGGAGCTTCTCTCATAAGACGCCTGTGCCAGAAAGACGGTAAGTATGCGAGGAATGAATTATCCGCCGGCTTTGGTAGTAAGTAAGACCGAAGATCATCCGAAGACGGGGCCTTTAAAAAGATCATCCTGGATTATCCTGGATCATCCCGGATCATCTGAGAGATGGGTTCAAGATCATTTAGTTTAAACTTTGTATTTGCACTCTTTTACATTTAAAACGTGCCACTCGCTATCTTGGTGCCCCGACAAGAAGGCCAGGACCTACCCAAATGTCTCAAAGGATCAGGTATCATCATGACTCTGTGTAGTCACCAACAGTGGCTTCGCATTCATCAAGAAGGGAACGAATTCATTTTGCAGGACGGAAACCGACTCGGCCACATCGCAAAATCCTTTCCACGTCCTGCAAAACAATACCCTTCTCTTGTGCACTTCATTGGTACACAAAACAAGTCGCGAGCTCTTCGGGCTATTTTCCCCGAGAACAGCATATCCAATTGTCGCAAATACGGGGTGGCGAACATATGCGCCGATCTGAAAACATCCCTTAGCGATTACCCAATCTTGATTGCCGAGAGTACTCCTGACCATGTGCAAGCAAATCTTAGGGGGAAGCTTGTCTGCCACGAGACAACCAACAATCCCGTAGCCTGGCAAGATGATGAGAGTGGTCATTGCACAGCCCAGAGCTTAGCCGATTATCTCCACGCAAGACTGCTATCAATGTTCGTCGACGTGCTCTGTCTTTTTGCCGAAGACTATGGTAGCCTCGATCATCTTGCAGAAAGACTTGCGTCTTGGACGACGCTCGGTTCCGCATCAAGTCTGCCCACGAATACTCGGCCTCGGTTAATTGTTATCACCAGTATTCCTGGCCATACTTTCAACGCAGAAGCTCTGCGTTTTCGCTTGACGGTTCTCTCACATCCAAAATTTGCAGGATCTTTCGCATCACTGAAATTGGTAAATGTTCTGGGATCAAAAAACCGTTCATCGACACTATTCAGTGGGGTGGAAGAGGTTATACGCCACGATATCAATCTGGCACGCATCGAAAGAGGCAATGCACATGCCATGTTTTCTATGGTCCACATTGCGAGATTTTTCGCAAGTGCGCTACATAATTTCTGCACGTCGCCAAGGCACACGTTTGACTTTATCAAAAGCTCTAGGGAGAGTAATCCTCTGTCTCCTAATCTTGAGAATCACCTCAGGTCCTTTCTGAGGCTAAGTCTTGAGCACATGTTGAATGACAGTATTCTGTGGAGCTTCATCAGTTCTGCTATAATGCTGGATTTTTTCCCGCCTGATATGCACTGCAAGTACTATCCTTCATTTGAAGAGCCCGCAAACACTGACCGTGGCCAAGTGTTCAATCCATCAGAAGTGTTCCGTGTTATGTACTACCAAGTCTGTGTCGCAGCAATATCTGATTTTGCCACGTCAACTAACTCGTCTGGCGAGGTAATTTGTGGCAAGATCGAAGCGCAAATGATACAAATGTTCTCGTTCATGAAGTTCGAAGGCAACTCTGCAGCCATCTTACGTCTGCAGTGCCTGCGGGAGGATAGTGGGTCTTGGCAACTACTGAAATCGAACGTAGATTGTTTCATCTGCCTGCAGAGAAAGCCGGAGCATATAACGGAATGTGGTCATGGCTTATGTGATTTCTGCATTCGCATCCCCAATTTTAGCAAGCCGATGAAGGGTCGAGAGTACTGCTACGAGATCGACAACTGCCCTCAATGCCAACGAGAGATCCATTTCCAAGCAAGGACTCTGCCACCCACTTGTCGGATAAGATTTCTAGGCATAGACGGGGGTGGCTCGAGAGGTATCGTGTCACTTGGATTTATAGAAGCATTGAGGGAGGCTCTCGGGCTGAACTACCCAGTCCAAGAGAACTTTGACTATGCAATTGGAACGAGCTCAGGTAGGCTGGACCCACATTCCTGATTCCGATTCTGACATGGACCAGGTGGTATTGCAACCATTGGACTCTTTGGTAAGGACTGGAGCCCGCAAGAATGCCTCAACTTCTTTCGAAAGTTTGCAATCATTATTTTCCCACCCAAAGCCGCCATAGCAAGGTCTATCTGCGGTGTAGTTCGGCGGATACTTTCATTTTCCCTTCAGGATGGTAAGTATAATTCTTCTATTCTAGAAGACGCTCTTCAAGAGGCTCTGGGACCTGCCCTTACGTTCGGTCCTGTTGGTTTGAGAACTTCTGGTATGAAATTTGCTGTTACCACGACTACGATAACCGATGCCACATTGTGCTTGATCTCCAACTATAACGGTAATGGCCAGCACAAAAATTCAAGTGAGTTGTGTATCCCACTTTAATCGTGGCTAAAATTTCAGGATACAAACACCTTCGCGCGCTACGGCCGACGGAGGAGATAAAACTGTGGGAAGCGTACGTATTCCAGTCTTGAGACTTTTCAAGCTGACTGATGACAGAGCAAGGTGCACGACTGCAGCGCCGAGGCAAGACCCAGTAACGATTGCGGGAAGTGTTTTGTGCTTACAGATACAGTTATTTCAAACCAAAACAGCTACGCGACTTTGGTACATTCCAGGATGGCGGCCTGAAGTACAACAATCCAGTACGACCCGGGCTCCGAGAAGTCCAGCGAATATGGGAGGATAGAGAATGTGACATAGTCCTCTCGATTGGCACAGGATATGAGCAAAAGCTTACGTCCCCGGTTGCTTCAAATGTTCGGAACCTTTTCCAAGACGGCACGTTGGCCCGTTTCTACCGGGCAGCTTTGCAGTCTCTTTCACTAAATGGACAACTCAGTTGGGAAGATCATTGGTCCGGCTTACCGGATGATGCAAAGAAGCAGCAGTTTCGGCTTAATTTACCCCTAGTAGGAAAGGAGCCAAGCATTGACGACGTGGGCAGTATGCAATACCTTCAGGACCAGATACAGTATCATCTGGAAGATATCGAGGGCATTGCTCGTGCATTCAAAGCAGTGTCTTTCTTCTTTGAGCTCAACGGGTTGCCTCTCTTCGAGGGTGGCCGATATTGCTGTAGAGGATCGGTTCTCTCTCGGAGCCCGAATAGTCTCGATCTCATCCGTAGCCTCGGTCTCAATTACCCCTATGCGCAATTCTTCAACCAGGACGTCCCCCTCGGTTTTCTCAGAGCAAGCGATATTTGCACGCTCTGTGGATGTTTTCAAAAGGAGGTCACCTTTTACGTACGCCACCCTACTGATCGAGTGAATTTGCAGCTTGTTTTCAACCGGCTGTATCGTCGTAGTATCAGTGCATTCCCGCAATCTCTAGACTGGTTCGTAGACAGGCAAAAGCTCGATGCATATTTCGGCCAGCCAGATCACAAGAGTAGAACTGGGCATTCTCGAGAGCATCGCTGTCCCTGCGAGGTCCGACGACGTCAGGATGTCTCGACATCAGAAGCGACCAACAAAAAGCGCTCTCTGCCCCTCCAGATGAGAGTGCGAAAGAAACGGCGTTATTAATTCCAAGGGATTGGGAATTCGGAGTCTCTTGTCTTTTAGTGAAACAGCTCTAAGTTACCAAATTATAATGCCGCTCAACCGGCAGAATCTCAAGACAAAACCATGATCAACGGAACACTTGTATACAGTTAGGTTCCCAAATATTTCTGCTCGAACAAAGTCCTCCCTTGCGCTTTCATATGGATGTAACCGAATAGTCCCGCTCTGCCGTATCACGTCTGCCGCTGCGCTGCGACTTTGGCCAATCGTACCCAAACAGCTCCTTATGTCGCTTGCATACTGGACATGGGCTGCACAGGGCGCTCTCTTGTAACCTAGCAGCCCCTGGGCAAGCATAATGAGTCCAGGATCGAGTTTCGGCACGGGGAGAATCCTCCGGAGTTCGAATGCGGGAGCAGTCAGAATGCTTTTGGTTTTCCGGGTCCCAGCCATTGCAGCAAAGATTCTCACAGGTCTTACAAAGACAGTCGCAGTTGTCTTCTCCGAAGTAAGTCTTTGCGTAGTAGACAGTAATCTCATCACCAACCTCAATGTCTCGTGTGCTCACGACTTCCATTCCCGATCTTGCAATCGTCACAAGGCGGGCGTTTGCCTCGCAGTCGTGATTTAGAAAGCGTGCTGGTCCGAAAAGAAATTCTTCACCGCCACTTCGGGTCGTACATATTATACTGAATTTCTGTCCTGTGCTATTGAGTTCCGCTACTTCAGCACCTGTCAGAGGAATTCTTATACCAGTAAGATACTTGATTGTCACGCCACTCCGTATGGCTTTCCGGCATGCAATCTTTGCGTCTTGAAAATCCGTTGTATACCGGTTGGTTCCCAAAATTTCAAAGGGACAGTCGGGCATGTAAAGGTTCAGATATCTTCTCATCTGTTGTTGGAAAAGCCGCTGCTCAGTGGGGGAGCTCAGGTCCCTGAAGAAACTTGCAAAGCTAGCCATCTCGAGCAGTTGACGTCCCGCTTCCCGACAATCCTTCTCCTTGATAATCGTGTTTCGTATGATTGATGTGACGCCACTCCGATTTCCCACCCTTGAGATGTATGTAGTGGAGTATTTCCGGATGGCACCCCCGTAGCATATCTATATATGTAAGCCCCGGCTCTTGTTGGTCTAGTTGTGGTAGAATGGTGACTTACTCCATCTAGAATCGTGTCTGTCATCAGATCGTCGTAAGCACCGAACTGCTGAACACTTAGACAGTGCCTTCCGGTAACGTTCGACAGCTTCGGAGATTGGTGCCACTGTTCCCTCCGTCGCTTCTTCAATGGTAACAGCTGATCGATGTCGCTGGCCGGGTCAAGATCATCAACAATTATCGGGGAATCTGGTAAATCATTAGACGGCGCCCAGAACTATCTCGGCTCCTCACCTCGAGAACCCATCCCACGGTATCTTTCTTTCTTCTTGCCATTCGAAATACGATCACCTCCACCACAGGCCATGATCTTGGACGCGGTATACCTGTTCAAAAGTTGTCCAGAAGTATGGAGGCATGGAGCAGTAGGATAGGAAAGGTAGAAAGCGTCAGCTGGGATTTTTGTACTCAAAGGACTTCTTAGCGCAAGAAGCAGGGGTAAACCTTGGCCTAACTGACCCGGAGGAAGTCTAGCGGAATCTTGTATGCTGCATAGAAAGCCTGTCGGTTTACTGTCACGCTTGACTGCTTTCGCCCGAGGATATTGCTGCATCTGTGACTCAGCGTTTGGGTTGGCAATCATACGCTGGTGCTTCTCTGCACAGATTCGGTTTGTGATCATTTAGCTGATCTTCGAAACTTCATTGGCTTGTAAAAGAGATCTGCACTATAGTGGTGCAGCAAAAGCAAGCCGGTTCATCGTTGGAAGTCAGCATACTGGCCAACATGTCACGGTGTCGATCAGGAACGAATGTAGACCCAGTGAAATACAAATAAACGTCTTTTTATCAAGTGTCAAGCATGAGATCTAGTCCGAATCACTCCAATGTTAGAAATCTTCTACAGTCGCTTGCAAAATCGGCTTCCCCTCCGCACTCACCAGGAGATTTTCAGTCTCACCTCAACGACAGGGCTAAGCGAAGCATCATCTGACCATCAAGCACCAAGCACATTACATCGTCGACAGAACGAACTTGAACCTTCTGGAAGATAATCAGAGTAGCTTAGTATTTAAAAGTTACTTCCCCCGAGCCCCTCTTTATCAAAGTTATAAATACATATATAGGAAGAACAATTCGAGCATATCGAGACGCTAAAGTCTTGAGAAAGTTTCTTGATTTTGTTTGCCATTTAATTGTTAACGGCCACTTTTATTCTCCTGTGACATAAAAATCTGACTTAGTAGAAAGCAGACTTACAGTATGCTGCTAGTGATATTTATAGAATAACGGACGTAGAGTGGACTTTCCCGATACTGTATTCATATCAAATCCAGCGGGCATCAATTTTAGTAGACACGTCCGCAATAGAAACGATCGAATAACGGCGGTTACTCTCGAGGGGATATGTGCTGCTCTCATGCTGATATTGAGTGCCGGTCTATGTTGTCGCCAGGTATCTCAAAGTTGTCATTAACATTTGAACATCTATACAGTATCCGTGTCCCAGTGTAAAATCTTTCAGGCCCAATGATGCCCCAGAAGTGTGCTGTGAGCGAGCCAGGTCTCGATACACTAAGAGGCTCGCTACCAAACCATATCTAGAATCGACATGACTCCCTACAAGTTTCGATCTGGAATAGACATCGATTTCGGTGAGCCTTTCTACGCTTACGTATCCGACAATACTAGAACCAAATCGCAGCAACAGCCGATTATTGCTAGCACGGTATGTTAACATTAAACACCCTCAACCCCTCTTTATCAAAGTTGTCAAAGTTATCAAAATAACACATATTCCAAAGTGAGCTATGATTACGCCGAAGTTTTGTATATTGAGTTCAAGCTCATACAATCAATATCGAAGCTTAAAACTCGGCCGTTCCTAAGCCCGATGGTTACCTGATCTCCTCTTACATCATAACATTGTGACTCGAAATCTGTTGGTAAAAGAAAAATAGGCACTGCTCCATAACTCACCCACTGATTACCTACCCAGAGATTATTTGATGATTCAAAATCAAAGCCTTGCGTTAGGGTGTTTTCAATCTTAATCTCCCCGATATTTGTTACAAGGCATCGGCCGTTTGTAGAGAATCTTAGGGAGGTAACCGGCTCTGAGGTCTTGATGTTCTGCCATTCAAGAAACGTGAAATGACTACCAAGAGAGCTGCCGAGAAATTTAGGGACTTTTAGGGATATAGTAATATCCCACAGCTTAATAGTCCTGTCATCAGACCCTGACGCGATCTGCTTGCCGTCTGGCGAGAAGGCGACGGCTGTAACCCAGCCCGAGTGGCCCGCAAGTATCTTCTGAAGGTCGCCTGTCCTAGTATCCCAGAGCTTAATAGTCTTGTCACTAGACCCTGACGCAATTTGTATACCGTCTAGCGAAAAGGCGATAGCCCTAACCGAGCTCGAGTGGCCTATAAGCGTTTTCTGAAGGTCGCCTGTCTTAATATCCCAGAGCTTAATAGTCCCGTCATCAGATCCTGATGCGATTTGCTTGCTGTCTAATGAAAAGGCAATAGCCCAGATTGAGCTCGAATAGTTTACGAGCGTCTTCCGGAAGTCACCTGTTGTAGTATCCCACAGCTTAATAGTCCTGTCATTAGACCCTGACGCGATCTGCTTACTGTCTGGCGAAAAGGCGACGGCTGTAACCCAGCCCGAGTGGCCTACGAGTATCTTCTGAAAGTTGCTTATCCTAGTATCCCAAAGCTTAATAGTCTTGTCACTAGACCCTGATACGATTTGTATGCCGTCTAGCGAGAAGGCGATAGCCGAGATCGAGTCCGAGTGGCCTGTGAGTATCTTCTGGAGGTCGCCTGTCGTAGTATTCCAGAGCTTCATAGTCTTGTCAGCAGACCCTGACGCGATCTGCTTGCCGTCTGGCGAGAAGGCGACGGCCTTAACCCAGCCCGAGTGGCCTACGAGCGTCTTCTGGAGATCACCTGTTGTAGCATCCCAGAGCTTTATAGTCTCGTCAGCAGACCCTGACGCGATCTGCTTGCTGTCTAGCGAGAATGCGACGGCTGTAACCCAGCTCCAGTGGCCTACGAGCGTCTTCTGGAGGTCGCCTGTTGTAGCATCCCAAAGCTTAATAGTCTCGTCAGCAGACCCTGACGCAATCTGCTTACCATCTAGCGAGAAGGCGACGGTCCAAACCGAGCCAGAGTGGCCTACAAGCGTCTTCTGGATATCGCCTGTCCTAGTATCCCAGAGCTTGATAGTCTCGTGATCAGACCCTGACACGATCTGTTTACCGTCTAGCGAAAAGGCGATAGTTCTGACCCAGCCTGAGTAGCTTACGAGCGTCTTCTGGAGGTCACCTGTCCTAGTATCCCAGAGCTTAATAGTCTCGTCAGTAGACCCTGACGCGATCTGCTTGCTGTCTCGTGAAAAAGCAACGGCTCTGACGCAGCCTAAATGGCCTGCGAGCGTCTTCTGGAGGTCGCCTGTTGTAGCATCCCAGAGCTTAATAGTCTTATCAGCAGATCCTGACGCGATCTGCTTGCCATCTGGCGAAAAGGCGACGGTCCAGACCGAGCCAGAGTGGCCTGCGAGCGTCTGAATTAAAGATGCCCATACGTCGTCTAACTTGGGCAGCTTTCTTAACCACGTAGGAACCTTGTCTAGATTATTGTTTCTCACAAAGCTTGCTTGAGGACTAAAGATTACTGCAGAACTGTAGGTCTGCAACGGCCAGGTCGCCAGTGTCCGGTAGTGTCGCAACAAGAAACGTGTAGCATCCTGCACAAGCATTGATAGGAAAGAGTTCTTCTTTAACTAACGAGTCTTTAATTAGCGAGTAATGCTTTAAATCCGATGTATTTACTTACGTCTGAATTGTCTGCTAATGTCTTAAAAGCCTCAACAGCGCGTGGGAGCTTGTCTAACAAACTAAGACACTCTAGCCACTCTAATAACTTAGTGTGGAGGAATATACCGACTTCCCCATGCGCAGTAAGAGCTTTCTGAACAGTCGTGGTGTTCTTGGCGTCATCAAGATGTTGCACCCAGAAGGTGGCTGCGTAGGCTACGCTGGCCGCCAGTCCATTCCATTTCATCACTTCCCTGGTCGAATTAGGTCGCGGTAGGTCAACCAGGTTAACCTTGAGTCGTTGAGAAAGATATGACAAACAACCTAGTGCAACGCCAGCATGCCCGTAATATTCATCAGAGTTGAGAATGGATTGGCCATTCTCTCCGGTCAAGTAGTCTCGAGCCGATTGATGGACGAATTCGATGTCGGTTCCACGCATCTTGAGAAATGAAGCACATCGATCAACCAGCGCTTCAATAATAGCCAATTCGTCAGACAGGCCTGACACGCAACCAACCTCTGCCATATTCAGGGGTCGATAGGCCAGCATCATTACCCTGAGGAGACGCATACATCCCTTTACAGCCGCTGACTCACCTGAGCTGAGCTGAATGAGGACGCGATGATAAAGAGGATATAGCCCTAGCGGCAAGTCTTGAATCGTAGTCAATGCCTCGTCCCGATGCACACTTTCGAGCCTCTTACATACCAAGCTTACCCACAAATACGTGTCCTCAGCCTTTTCAGTAAGCTCGTTCTGTATCTTGCGCCGTAGTGTTTCTCCATAGCTGCAGCGACGATCGAGCTCATCCATTTTGGAAGTAATATAAATCTGTACAGCTTCAGAAACATGTTTTGAGTTGAGCTCCAGGCTGACGAGCACTTGGTCAGATCCAGATAGCAACTCCCGCTCACCGCTATCTAACGGTCGACTTGTTAATAGCCACTTGATTTTGGAAGGACGATGAAGTCCCGTTCGGACAAGAAGCTTCAGGAGATCGGCGATGCCATCATCTTGGCACTCATCGAGAGCATCGACAACCACGTACACTCTCTTACACTTGCAGTGTTCTAACATCTCTAAAAAGATGTCCCAGAGCGCCCGCCACGAGGTAATTTCCTCCTTGAAACGCTCGTTCGTAGTATCCCAACGAGATCGCAAAGATATTTTGAGCTCCTTCTGCTGATTCACTAATTGCAGAATTAGACCCTTGAGAATCGCTTCAATGGTGTTAAGCTCATAGTCGGCATTTTGGCAGAAGAAATACGTCACCACGGTAGATTCATCTTGTAGGAGTGATAGCCGCTCGATAAGGCCAATCGACATCATAGTCTTCCCTTTGCCGGCGCCGCCCTTGATCCAGAGCAAACAGACGTCGTCTCCATTTCTCCAATCGAGATATTGCGGGTCTTGAAGGATCCACTCGATTGATTTGTGAAGCAACTTGTCTTTGCTCTCTTTCAGCCGATTCTTGATAGCCAGTGTATCAGGGCATCGCAAGGTGCGGAGACAAGATCGATCTATGTCATCAACACTGACATTTTTGTTTGGAATATGATTGTTTACTACACTACTGATTAACTAAGAACCCTCCTTACTATGGTGAAGACTGAGAAGGCGTACCGATGTGATTGGTACCGATATACTGTTGACCAGAACCATACATTTGATTGCCACCGGAGTTGATATGCTGGCCAGTGATGTTGTTTTGAGCGCCGCTGCCATAGTGTGCGTATGTCGGCATTTGTTCGAAGCCATCAGGGAGGGAAGGTTCCATCTTAGTCACCTCCTCGACGGCCATTGCCAGCTGTTCTTTCCTTCTTTGGGTTGCTACTTCTGGAAACCTCGTTGCTAAGAGCTGCAAGTCGTCCAGAATCCTCCTAACCAAATCCTCTACACGACCACCTTTTCCAATAGTCCGAGCAGCTTTCACATATCGATCCCACCTCGATTCACCGTCTTCCGGCATGACCTTTCCGAATAAATCCTGAAGCTGTATTGCTTGAGCTCTACAGTCCTCCAAAGTAGGCGTAAAGGCAATCCCCGTCGCCTCATCCGCTGTCTTGACGTATATCTCCGCATCTTCGAGAAGTTTCGAGATAAGAGGGAGTTTTGTCGCTGATTTCTTGAAATTTGTTGGAAGACCCGCTTCGTCCTTGACAGCCTCGTAGACTTGGTGGGTAGCATCGATGATCGAAATGATAGCAGATATCATGCCCAGGGCAAGGCCTGCTGTTTCGATGCCTGACATCCTTATCGAAGGAAAGCTAGTGGTAATTAGCAATAACTAGTGCAAACCCAAAGGGTCCTTACAAGGCTGCGAACGAGAAAAGCGCCCGTCGGATTTTCGCAGGAGTCGACTCTTTGCGGGTACAAGAGACCCAAAGAATAAAAAGACAGTATACAGACACGCAGTCACGATAATGGCAATGCTGGATGTAGACCACAATACAATGGGTTAGTGTTGAAGGAGAGGATGCTGAGGTAGATCGGGTGCATCTGCCGCCCGCCCAAGTACAAGCGTGGTGGGAGAAGCGCTGCCTATTTTTAGAACAAATTAAGGCCGAGTGCTTGGTCGGTCCATGGACACCTGATAATGCCTTCCGCCATTTCTGAGTAGAGGATTGTTTTGGAAATGTTATACCGTTTGTTCTGACCAGTTCAGATACGGTAAATATTCCCCAATAGTCAGTGGGTCGGTTTTATGCTACTGTACAGTATCACCATATCATCACATCACGTGATTTGGAAATCTTCTGTAGGTGGGGCTGAGAATCTTGACGCGAGTGTGGAGGAAGCCGATTTTGCAAGCGATTCGCTGTAGCTTGTCTGGTCCGCTTTCTTGCTCGGCCTTCCATGTTCGAATCTATACTTGCTTGAGTGTCTCTATTTATCATGTGGCCCTGGTTCGCTGTTTCTGTCTCAGTGAAGCCACGACATATGCCTGCAACTAATCCAAGCTTGCTCTTCAGATCGCGGTTCTCGATAGTCAAATCTTCTTTGCTACGAACCAAACGACCTATGACCATATCTTGGACGCGTCTCCTCTCTTTGTCTCGTAAGTAGAAATCAGGCCAGTGAAGGTTCTTACATACCACATAGCGATCTCTTATCTTTATTAAGCAATTTGATGTCGCTAGCTGCATCCATCAAGTCTTCTTGGAATCTGCCGGCTCTCTCTACGTAATCTGTCAGCCTCACGTGTTCCATATCTATCGATGGCGGAAAAAATTTATACCCTGAATTGCCTGCAACGCATTTTGTTGCTGTGTCAAATATTCTACAGAAGATGTAAGAAGGAGGATAAACATGTCGTGAAGACGACGGCTCACCAATTGTGCCATCTATCACATTCAATCGATCTTGAAGGATGGAGTAGTCCTGACATTTGCAGCCATCTTGATACGCTTCCATCTCTTTGCTATACTGAGTCGACAAAACTAGAGTCTGTCAGAAAGAGGCAGCCAATATGGACTAGACATGATACCTATTAATTGCGCGACATAAGGATTTTCGCGAATTGATGATGCAGATTCCTATGCTTGTCAAGTTCGACATACTATATCACGAGCCTCATCGGACACGTACACCCTCAGTGGTTGGCTCAACCTCATCGTCTGAAGATTCACTTGTGTCGCTTGAACAGCTAGCTACATCTGGGTTGAGGGCTGTCGCATGGTCGTCAAGTGCGGCTCTATCAGCAGGTCAGCCAAGCGCTCAGCAGAAAGTAAATAATGCGTACGTACGCAGCAGAGGCATCATTCGAAGGCTCAGTCATTGATTCCATGGTCTCATTCAATTATTCTATCCAGCGGGAGTGCAAATGAGATGCCTTACTCACACGCAGTGGGCGATGAAAGAAGTGATTACGGATCAACCACAATCGATAGGAATCTAAAGCCTTTTATACAGCCTACAGTCCAGCTGCTCTGCCTTAGGCACTCCGATTACCCTTCTCAGTCACAGCAGCGCCCCGCTCCGAAGTCAGTGATGCATAGTTTTGCAGCTGGATACGTCTCAAACTAGGCTCCTTCAACCTTCGTCCCACAACAGTTACTCCAGCTCTGATATTCCCGAAGCTAAGCAACTATTATGATGGGAACAGCGTTGAACCTTGTCCCTGCTTGATATTGCTGTCAGAAGGATCAGTGCACTCCGATGGCATACGAGGGCAAAGACGCCTGGCGTGTTTGCCTCTGAAAGGAGTTATGCCGTGAAGGATTCCTCAGGGAATAATCGAGATCTGTCACTTCAAAGAAACAAGAAGTGAAATCTCGTGATTGAAGGAGCTTGGTCGATATCCTCTTTCCCGTTCTTGCTTTAAAGTGCCACCAGACTGAAACCTAGAATATGAATCTAGGGAAGGGAGCCTAGTTTACGAAGGGCACGACACTGCCTCAACATGTAATGTCACTTTCTAGGGCATGTATACGTGTTGTACTAGTCATCTCTTCAGTATCATAATTTTGTGATCAAATATTAAGAAGGAGCTCGCTTATTTGGTTCCAATCAAAAGATGCCCCTTTTTCGCTCGCTAAGTGCTGTTCACCTTCATCGCCCTATCATATTTGAGATGATCTCGGCAGAGAATATGATCCATGAACTCATCCGGTGGTTCATCTAATGTGCTCTAATTTCGTTACTCTTCAGCGTGCCCGTCAAGCAAGGTGTATCCATTACGTCGCTCACTCAGTTCTAAATTTGTATCGTGGCCATGAAATGTTTAAAACGAGAGTGCCTTCCGTATCACTCCGCTGTCTGAGCTAGAAGATTTTCCGAACAGGAAAAGCGTTCAGGTTTTGACAATATTGGAGGGGGGCAATCGGAACTGATCTTAAGTAAGGTTATATTCTCCCTCTTGGGATGGTGCATGTTGCCTTGTTAAGAACACTGCAATGGGAGCAATGCTCCAAGATCGCTAGTCGCGAAATCCAAACTTGCTCAGATTTGGATGAACGACCAGTCAATACCGGCTCTCTAGGGATATTGATCTAGCTACAATGTTGGATGGTTCTGCTGCTATCCAAGAAAGAAAGATTAGAAGGGGGTGGAGTACTGTTCATCGGAGGGTCTGTTCCTATAATCCATGTCCTATCCCAAAGACGATTAACGCAAACAGACCTTGCATGGGTCATTGGTTGCTCACCCTTCAGATCAAGCATTGTGGTACCCTTGACTCGCACTGGGAGGTGCCGTGAGCAAGTACACTGCTTTACGTCCCAGCAAGGAGAATCACTTTGTCCTGTTCGATTACGGTCTTAGGATTCCTGATCCGTAACAGGGTGGAGTCTTGGTGACCTCTACCAGGACGGAACCGAGGTGGCCATGAGTGACCACCGCTTCAACTCTCATATGTACCCCAAGGGGAACGAGTCCGCTCAAATGAGAGCCGCTCCAATGAGCGTTTAGAAGAAGCATCCGCTCTCTAGGCTTTCATCAGATTCAGTTCTAAAAATTCACTCACACGGTTCTGTGATCCAAACACATTTCTCGCGCGCGATATCCCTCGCTTCATGCTTTACATTCAAGCTCGCTAGCCTGACTAGCGCCATGTATGTATCTGGGGCGGTGCTTACAGCTAAGGATAGTTTCATTGAGCGACCGGGCGGAAGCACATACTCACCATTTATCGAGCTCGAGTAGGGAATCCACCGTGTTTCACTGATTCGTTCAAAGCCTGATGGACGAAAACCCACTCCACATGCAGATACGAGCCAGGTCGATATCTGAGTCATAAGAGGAAGTACGCCGACCTATAAGTCTCCTATTCCCCTTCTTTTTATCTCTCTCGTTCCCATAAGCAATTCCCTCTGCTACTGTCTCATCCAGTCCATCAACTGTTATACCAGGCTTCCAAGGCGGTTCCAAAGGCAACTTACTCTTCTTAATCGCCAGTATGGGCTCGGTGCATTCCCAAGGGGGCGTGGACGCTTCGTGGCGAAAGATGAAGTTTCGGAAATGGCCCACCACAAACAAGGAGAAAGCCGCAACCACGCACTCACCGGTTCGCACTGATGATAAGAAGAGGCACCCAAAGCTTGATATGCTCCACATACTTTCTCAAGGGCAAAATTTGAACCGCTCGTACACCACAGACGAGTTTGGGGTCGATAACCTGGGGCAAGTTCTTCATATGCTGCCGGCATATGACGGGACACCGTGGGGTCTGGAGTGGTTACCGCCGACCAGAGTCCCGTCGCGTATCGCAGACCAATTCGTCGCGATTGCTTGTCAAGAAATCTTCCAAGTTTCCATTTTCAGAGTCGCTGGGTTTGTGCTTGGACAAGTCGACTGTCATCCTCTTGGAGGTTTACTCGATAGAGTATGCTATATTCGGGATAAATTGCAAGCACTTCAAGTTGCATCCGACTGGAAAAATATCTTCATTGAAGTCGAAGAGGTCAGTTGGAATAAGTCTGTATGAGCGATTACTAAAAGCATGCAGATACTCCGTTTGAAACAGCCACAACTGGCTCATTGGGTTGTTGCGAGTAGTCTCTCGAATCCCCAATATCCACTTCACGACGCCTTGAAACCCATCACCGACCCTGTAAAAGAACTGCTTGCGACAAAAACCTTGAAACTCCGCCAACAGCAACTTAAGAATTATGAGCAGTTTATAAGCGGCTACAACTGGACTTTGGCGACAAACGTTCCTAAGATCTAGGAACATACGTACGAGGAGTTCTGGAACCAAGAACCATGAAACTTTTTGAGAAGAACTATTGAAAGCTCTGCTTTGCTTGCCACTAGTAGAATATCGAGACCAATGTCCAGTCAATACTCATGAAGCCTAAAACATCTATTTTTTCATTCGGGGAATCAGCAACCACTTTCTTGAAGTCCTGTCATTCGCCTCTTACAAAATGGGTGTTTAACTATTCTACAGGAGGTAGAGGCACTACTGGCGCCATTCATAAGCATCTTCCTGGACTCGCCTGTGGGCCGGAGGAACTCACTGAGGCTGCCAGTTCAAGATTTCGCTCCTAACCATCATACTCAAGCTAGCAGTGCGACAAGTAGGATGGAGCATTGCGAGCGGCGACCACAGCCAACGAAAATTGCCACTTGGAATATCTGTTTGACTCTTATCATAGTGGCAGCTGAGAGGGGCAAGTGGGTTCTTGCAACAGCCATCTGGTTGTGGAGCCTGCAAAACAAAGAAAGAAGAGAATAAGGGCTAGAAGACGACGGTAACGGTACCAATTAACGCTGAGCGCTAGCTCAAGAGGCATAACATGTAACGTTCGGTCATTAGTAACTCAAGACAACGATATAGAGAAGTAGAAAAGGTAAAATGTGATATTAAGGTAAGGTGTGAAGTGAATTGTATTCTAGTGAGACTCCCTTTGATTTAAAACAGATGAAAGTCGTGTGAGAGGTCGGTACAGACGAAGCTAACATTTCCCCCGGCTCCTATCCTCCCGCCTAGTTCAAATGTTATTATCGAACTTTCAAGGGCCAGTGGCCCGACTATCTAGTTTGAATAGTCAGAACGGTTACTTGAATTCGAACAACAAACCAACATCAAGTCTACTGTAAAGGTAATGGTAGCTTTATAAGGTCCAAGAGAACTTCCACCGAAGCCAAGTTGTTCAACTCATGGCCCCTCGGCATACGTTTTAAAAAGAAGTTTCTTTTTGTGTGTGCCGGCAATAGAAACGATACTTGATAGGGGGAATCTTAATGGCAAAGCGTTGGGGCAGCCGCCCGTGCCGTAACTATAGCGTCAAGGTTCCCTGAGATAATTCTCTCGTTTGATACGAGTAGTATGTCTTCCAATTCACGAAACATCCCTCTGAATCAATGGATCATCCTGTGGGGCGTCCCTGCGGATCATCCCTGTGGGTCATTTGGATCATCCCTGTGGGCTTTTCAGATATACTCGTGCAAGCCTACTTGAATTTGAACCTCTATCTAGATCTGAAGGTCATCTCCCTTGAATCTCAACAGTGCGGAAGCAAATACTTCAATCAGTTCGATAAATTCAAGATGAGCTGCTCAACGTACGGATGCCCAGGTGATACTGGAAACAAGGCTAACAAGCTTACCAGTCAAAGCGGAAATGGATTTAATACAGAGCGTTCTGTCTCCAACCATGTGTGCAATCGACCGGACGACAAGAACTCAAAGGACGCAGCAATGCTTAACACTAGAGTAGGAAGATTCTCTATCCTTTTCCAGTATCTGCTAATATTGCTCCAAAGACTGTAAACTCAATGGAGAGTGGCCGAGGCACTGATCTGGCTCCATTGAAGCCGGTTTTCGACACTGCGAGAATAAAAATCAAGTTACCAGGAAGTCCGAGATCTAGGCGCGAGCTCCTAGAAGCAGTCAAGACAGCTGTCAAAGCCTCAAACGAAGGAACTTTAGGGACCGAGAGTGGCATGGGACAAAGCTCGGATGAGACTGGCAGCACTATCGACCTTGACATGACTGCCCTCTCGGAGAACAACATCACCATGGAATCGGTTGAGACGACCAGGACTATCGATCTCAACAAGCAAGACTTCAGCGGAAGTCTCCCAGAAACCGAGATTCCGTATATCACCCTGGAATCTCCAAAGGGCCACCAATGCTCCGTTGAGACTGCCAGCCCAATCGATCTTGATATAAAGGACAACTCATTGCAGCAGAAGGATCTTAGCCTTCTGGCCAAGAAACTTTCTCAATCCGCCATGGACATACGTCAGCTCGGTTCCAATTGCAGACGGGTTGACATGTTGAGTGCCGCTGAGGACGGGCTCATTAATGCGACTGGTGAGAATCTTTCCAAGATTATCGAGCAGTTCATTCACCTCTGCAACGTCCGAAAGCCTGAACATGATACGACATTTAAGACTCGGCAGAATGGTTTCGATGCAAAGGGTGATGACAACAGCATCGGCGATTTGAAGGCCGAGTTGGATGCTCTTGAAACTTCCTGCACCTGTGGTGACAACACTTTCCATCTTCCCACCGGCGATTGGGAGGCCGATTTGGATGGTCTTGAACCTTCCTGCACCTGTGGTGACGATACTTTCCATCTTCCTACCGGCGAGTTTTCCTTCCGCTCCTGCAGCTGCGACGAAAACACTTACCATCTCTAAGCTGTGTTTTCGTCACAAGACACTCCGTTCTAAGATGGACAGTCTTGAAGTCTTCGAGTTCTGGTTCTCCAGTTCCTCAGTGGCCCAGCAAAGGAATGTAATCACTTTCGAGGCTACTAGCAACGCACGCAGAGCAAGTTACGAGGCCGGCTTGCCGACCGACGGATATCGGTACAGGGCACTCTTCTGGAATTTGGATTGGATATCAGAATGTTTGTCGAAGGGAGAGATATGCTTAGAGTCGATCAGTGATTTCGTTTGTTATTTAATCTGAGAATTCTACATGTTTGTTACTTTCAACGGGAGCATGAATACAAATTTAACCCCGATAATTGTGTTATATCGTATATTTGAGAGCGTATATTACAGATCTAGCTTTTGCAAGCCCATCCTCAATACGCCTGCTGTAACCTCTGGTTCCTAGCCTGGCATAATTAATGATCGTGAGCACACTAGCAACAATACTGCGAGATGATGGCTGTGGTTATACTATGCCCTGACCATGTTGACGCTGACTATCTTGAGATTGTACAGTAAGAAGATAATGTGTGTGTTCCTCTTAGGAAATGACTCTTGATGTGGCTAGCGTTGCGACGTCGAGAGAGGCATGCAGGAGGTTTATCAAGATGTATACCTACTAGAGGGGTGTGGGCTATGAGTATGATGGAACAAGACATCCGAATTATGAGGGTGGTAGGTGATCGATCATGATTTATTCAGTAATCAAGTGAGGCGGATGTGTGCGTCAGGTGGGGCAAGGGGTGGTCAAATTAGGCGAGGTGGTGTTGTCAAGCACTTGAATTAAGCGAGTTGGCACATAATTTAAGCGAGGTGGTAAAGGGGTCATCAACACCAGGATGCCCCATAACTGCAAACACTCCAATAACTACGCTGGCTTATAAAAATGGCGGCGAGTGCAGATATTACGTAATCTCAATCAAAGCATGCAACAAATTTATTCATAATAGAGTTGCTTGTAGATGATTGCAATTGTAACTTCTTCCATTTAATCAAAGAATGACCTTGGACACACTCTTTTTACCAAACGTGACTTGATATTGTGTACGCGGGTAATTCATCCGCTGAAGAGCGTCTGCGATCCTTCATCAGAGACCTGCTCTCGATGATTCTTTGGATTAGTTGCTCCCTCCACAATTTGAGCGCCCACATGTTTGCGGTAGCTTGCGTACATTGGAAGCGTAAGAGAGTCGGGTCTCTTGAAAATTGCTTTCCGAGGAGTCTGTTGGACGGATGCTCCTTCTGTATGCGGGCGAGGGTATCTTTCTTGGGTCGAGGAAAATTTCGAAACTAGCCGTCGGCATTCACGTCTGAATCTTGACCCGTTAATCCTTTCTTGGATCGCCTGGAACCGGTCTTCGTTGAGATAGATACACATTGCTTTATCTGTTAGATTCGCTATGACTATCAAAGCTGTTGGGGTCTTACTTCCGTTTGAGTTTTCCTCTCAAGTGAACTTTGAATCTTGGGATCTACAGATGTGAGATTTGAGATCGACTGCGTTTACACCTTTCAAGTAGGATTGAATTATAGCCAGCTAACTAGGCCTTCAATTATTAGATGGCTTTTAATACTACCCGTTATGGGTATTTCATAATTGAAGGTGGTCACTATAGATGCAGTAGCAAATCGATGGCACGACTAATGATTTATCCTCTAATTGCTTTAGCAGACCCGGAACTCGTCTTCAGTCTTTTGATCGACATCTCACAATAAGTCGTATAATTTCATGAAAATCTACATCTCAGTCCGGACCCGCAAAAGCATATTTTTAACAAGTAGTAGGAAGAGTCTGTTTTCACCGACAAGCTGGAACAGATGCCTCTCACGCCTGCAACGCAAAAGGTTAATGTTGCCGACGCCTACGACGCGCAGAGTCGTGCCAACAACGCCGAGCGAGAATTGTCGACTGCACGTACCAAGCTCACACGAGAGATTCACAAGAACCGATGCCTTCAACAACAAAACTACGAGTATATGGAAGCACTGGCACGAGCCGTGCAGGACTGCAGCGTGATAAGGCACTACTTTGATCTCGTGCCGAGTTCGCTCGCATCTTGCTCTCTCGCAGGAATGTCAGAAGGCAAAAGTTATGGTGAAAACTTTGGAAGCTGTTATTCGGATGCTCTCTACATCTTCCCTTGTAAGGTCAGGCAGCTCGAATGCAATGGCAGGCGGAGAACAGCCTGCAGTGGACAAAAAGGAATGATGGCAATTTTGATATCTGGATGCAGCTATTTTGTGGCTTCTTTATCTCTTCCGCCTTTTGTTTTTATATCGTCTTTCGCATCGTCTAGGATCGCCCGGGACTCCTTAAGTAGATCGATCAGATTGTATTCAGTTATGATGTTGCCCAAGTCATTTGACCCGTTTGACAACATCTTAACCACACCTATCGCAGTATCGATTCGTTGAAGAACTTCATTCATCTCGCCAATCTTGATGGTCATCCACCATGTATGATCATCTTCACAGTCACAGTCCACTTTAGTTCTCTTTGAACCCCGGGCACCATCATCAGAACCTTGAGATGTGAGTATAGACAAACATAGTGGAAAGCGAGGCTTACTTTCGGTGTGTTTTACATGTGAGAGATTCGATGTCTGTTCCCGTCGACGCTTCTTCAGCCTGACACTGCAAAGTCCCTCGAGGGNATTTGCAGTTCCGACTTGACGCGCGTGGGTGCCACTGGTAGCCACGGNCTGTAGCTGGGTTCCCGCCGNTGGGAGNAGCGGGGGCGTNTCAGNTGAGAATTTCGCATCTCNGACNAGTATCTCGAGGTTGGTCCTGCCCTGAATAAAGTTCTGTGTCTCGTCAAAGGTATCAGAAAGATTAGTGATACCATNCGAACCAGCCTGCTGAGAGACTCCGGATCTACGATTGGTAGACTGGTAATCCGCTCGTGAAATTTCAGCTTTCCTGGAGTAATTATCTATTGCGTTTGCCCCAAAGGNNGCTACTACATTGGTATTAGCACATTGAAAATGGGTGCCGAATGAACGCAGCTACCGTCAAACNNGTAACCCACGTCCTGCATATAGCCAAGTTTGGCTGCNGTGTGANAGAGGATATNGAGTGCAGCATCTTCAGGGCNTGTATCGCGGNTGGCTGAGTGGCCACCTTTAGCTGGTTGAGACGTTGGCGAGNCAGAATTGATGTTGGAAGATGCAAGGTGCCGAGCATCAACACTGGATGGGGCTGCGTACTGTCGANTGGCTGACATTTNTTATGCAGGTTCTTGAGGTGAAAAGAGGTAATGAAAGTAGAGAGAATGGTACGAANTACAGTGNAGACTCAGGAGGGAGATGAAGGTGAGAGGGGGACGAAGTGCTCTTTTCTACTTTCAGCGGCTACTGAGCCTGGAGAGAACTCTCCGTGATCGGTTTANTTGGAGGAGGTAGACCAGCGTCTCCATCGCNAGGTCGTGAAGGATGTGCCAGAAATAGACGAGGCAGAGACGGTCGTCACCGTTCGTCAGCTTTTGGGGCGGATCGTNGATATGCCGTNTGCAGATNGGCGCTTTTCTTCCATTGCGTCGTCGAGCCCGTGCCTCTCTTGAATCGTATCTACCAATCATGNAGTTAGAAGGCATTCCACATCGCAATCTAGGAGTTATCTAAATATATCTCTCGTATTCAATGCGTNTTAGGTTTCCAAAAGNCGCTTAAGGGGNTGTTGGTGGAGCATCTGTCNGTGGAAAGGGATATCTTCGTCAATACCTCCAATGGNAGTTCAAGGAGTGTGGAAGGGGAACAGCTGAACCTTTCCATATCTGTACAAGAATAGCGACTGGCTCCAATCAAGCTNCTTCCAAGCTGCCATGACGACGCCTTATGCCGATGGCACTCAGCCGGTCCCACACGAGAGGAGACTTGCCTTGATTTGTGCGTGAAATCTGGTGATCTGGANCTATTTTCGACAAGTCTGCCTTGCCATTGACAAATCCTTGCTACCAGGATACATCGCAACAGCTTCTAACTNAGTAAAGCACCAAGTATGATGGCAAGTGGGATCCGATAGTGGGTCGATCTCTTGAAGGGAGAAGTATAAGAAGCCGACTCCTTCCCAGCTTGGAGGACAGACGTTTGTCCTACAATTTACATCTCTTTGAACCCTCCGCTCTTTCCTTGACCTAGCATCTTTCATCAACATGAATCCAGAACCGCAGACTCACGATAGCTAGCTAAGTATGGAGATCGACTGGACCTCTGACGCGGACTTATCAATCCCTCATGACGACTTGAACGATCTGGATTCTCAGCTGCAAGCCATACCACAGAACAACGACGACCTATCAGCCATTCTTGGTCTCGATACCTGCAACTCGGATTCGAATGCAGAGACCCTGCAAGAGGGCATTGAAAACCCGTGTTCCAAAGCCCAGTCCACCGCGATGGAAACGGAGACATGTCTCGTTGGGGCCTCCCAGCCGACAACGAGCGTTCTACTTCCTATTGCTGATGCCAATGAGTCCACCCTTCATCCTGTCCACTCTACTCCAGAACTTCGGATCCAGAAAGCATCGGAAACAAATTCTAAGGGAGGCGACGATCAACCAATACCGGAGGTCAGCTCAACGCGAGAGCTAGAGGTATGTAGGCAGGAGACTTAGACTTGGCATAGAAATGCTAACAACGAACCAGGCTCAACTCCGTCTATTGCGGTACAGGCTACAGACCGGGTTCTTTCCAGTCGCTGGAAAGCCTGAAGCAGATGAGATGAAAACCATGTCGGCTTACCTGAAGAAGCTGGAGCACATTGGAAACTCACCGCAAAGTATCCTGGGCGCTACTAGGATGATCAAACTTCTCAAGAAGATCAGAGATCTGGATGAAATCTCAAGAAACGGCAGATACCTTTTTAAAGAGCGAGTGATTGCGTTGCTGCAGAAGTGGGGAACGAAGTTGGACCAAGAAGATCAGACTATACCCTCGACTGGGCAGCAAATCAAACATGATGACATTGGATTAGCGCAGTTGCAGACGAGCAGAAGCCTGCCAATACGGCGGACTCACAAAGATCTCTGAAAATTGATACGAAACCTTTAGCAACTGGTTCGATAGAGGAAGGGGCATTGAACATGGTCGCAAAAAATCAGAGCAATTAACTAACGATCATGGCGATGAGTCCCCGGGTAATCCCGCCAACGAGAATTCCCAGCCCACCCCGCCCTCTTCACCTAACCTTCATCGGGCATACAAACTCATGCCAGAACAAGAGGTGATTGATTTGACGAGTGACGATGAGGTAGATCTGGCTGCCGGATCAGAGTCACCCCGCCA
>JGI24512J20087_1000314_pt1 | contig 32291 bp, 39 predicted proteins | sample LinPmetageLP35_FD_20087 | JGI IMG/M metagenome (IMG submission 20087) | reverse complement strand
CCCCCCCCCCAAAAGGGTCCGCCCCAAAAGGGTCCGCCCCAGCATCCCGCAGAAGCTTCTCGATCTCGATCGCTTCAGATGATAAAAGGAAACTCAAGCCACAGTCCACCACCAGGTTGACATCCCGGTCAAAGAAGCCGGCTGGACAGCCATTGAGAGCATACCAGAGATGTGTTCGACCGTCACCACTGCTGATATCTACGTTTGCTCCTCTGCTGAGTAGCGTGCGGACGATGTTAACTCGCTTGTACTGCGCTGCCAGGTGCAGTGGATACATATCCTCTTCATCATCATCAACACCTTGGTAGCCAAGCTCAGATGGAGTGCCCTTAAAGAACAGAAGAAGGCTTCCAAATGGCCACACATGATTGTCAAATCCAGAGGTGATGAGGGATACCGAGCACATGCTTCGAGTTTGGCTCCTCCGTCGAGGAGCATTTTCAAGACAGTCGGGCCACCCTTTCTCGCAGCCATCTGAAGCGGTGAGATGTGTATCTCTATCATCCCAAGATAGTAATACATTCGTTGCTCACGGTACAAGCCTGGTGACAGTTTGAAGTATCTCGCTTTGAGGGGCCATCGAATGACTTGAATGTTGAGATCGGCGCCGAGGCGGATAGCCCGTCGAAGTGCTGCCTCTTGACTGTGATGGACGGACCAGAAAAAGGCTTTGTTTTCTCCAGAATGGATGTCACTAAGGTAGAGCTTGTCGGTAGTCAAATGACTGAAATATTTACTGACGAGTGCGAAACTCTTGATATCAGCCTCTTCGACATGCCCTTCAGGACTTCGAGTAAGACCTCAGTCGGAAGCCGAAGGAGTGGCATGGCTGCGCAACTTGGTTGCCCTGGCTGAAAGAGAAGATGGGACTGATCAGAGGTAGCTTCGAGAAGGTTCGAAGACGGTTTTGTTGCGTGGATGAGAAGCTGCGTTTCGAAAGAGCACGGAAGAACTTGGGTTCGAGGAAGGACAGAATGAGAGATTTAAGTACTGAAATCCTTCTGACACCTGCCTACAAGGCCTCCGCCTGGATTCCCCTTCGATTTGGAGTAGATAAGAGACAGCTAGACTTCTTTCACTTAGCTTTCGACTGGAAGCCGCAGGTGTCGTTTAGGCGAAGCTCCTGCAATGTCAATACTGGTAGGTTCGTACAGGACATCAAAAGCAGAATTACGTCCAGGATACAAACCATAATCAAATTCTTTGATGAGATTTCACATGCACCATTGAATGATATGTGAGCAGATCATACATAGAGATAACCGTTTCTCTCCTGCATGAAATCATAGGCCGCTGGATAAAATCTTCGATCCCACCTCCGTACCCTCCTCCGAAAAGAGACGACATTTAGAATCAGGACAGGAGAGACGCAGCAACAGCATAAGGAGGAAAAGTGATAATAAAACAAATGAGGACGCGCGGTTGTGAAAATATGCGAGAGAAGGACACAGGAAAAGCGTTCGGTGTATGTGACCTTTCAAGCATCCACCCTAGGTGTACCTAATCGTAGCCGAGACTTGTCGATGGTTCGTAATTCGGATCTGTGCAGCTCGATCCTGTATAGATCGGAACTGTGTAGCCACGACCAGCTGATGTTTCGTAGCTTGAGTCTGTATATCCACGATGTTTTGGTGCTTGCTCTATTGGATCTGTTTTCTTCTCGGTCAGAAAACATGCGCTCGAATGTGACGGGGCAAAGCTCTACACTTACGACGGCCGCAAACGTTGCTGTTGTCTAGCCTCTGATTTGGACATCCGATCTTTATACATTTATCTGGTTCGTGGTTAGCCAGTGTTCTCTTGACTGATGCTGTCCTGGGTTGACAGCTGCTTTGTCAGACTTACCGGTCTCACACAAATGGAAGTCCGGAACCAATCGAGGCCAAGGGCACCCACGTGCAACGCAGCCATCTGGTCGGTCATCAGCTCTGAGAACGAGATTAAGGGCTCGCAAGAAGTGCTCTATGAACATACGAGAGCTGCAATAGAGACTTGACTCGTTGTGCGCTTAGAGACAAGTTGTACTTTGGCATTTATCTGTTATACGTCAGAGCGGTAATAGACATGTTTGGAAGCGACGCATACGCTGCATGCAGAATTCGCTGTAACCTTCTCGTTGATTGTCACAGTAGCAACATTTGTCTATAGTATTTTCAGCAGGACAATCACTGTATTAGGAATCTCGGGGGAACAAAAGGGCACTGACGATACGTCTGATTTCCCGCTGGTATGTTATCGTTCGGATGAACCGGGCCGCAGTACCTCGAATTTTCTGATGCCCTGTTCAGGCAGCCTTGCTGTACACATTCATCTATACAGCGTGAGATAGATGTTGTTGTGCATCAACCGAGGAGTATTGCTTACGAGAAGAGCAGAATGAAGCGTTTCTGTCCGAAGTTCTTGGGAGGCTACATTTGCGCGCGAGGCAGGTATGATCGGTACAGTATACGCTGCTCTCAGCTCGTGCGGCAAGGCAGTTGCTATGACTACACTATGAAGGTGACAGTACCAACTGTTGTCTGCCCTTGGGAAAGAACATTTATTGTTGTAGCAGCTGGTGGTTGAACGAGGCATGAGGATGCTCTGAAATATTCTAGTACAGGTATTATGAAGTTCCAAGTAATCCGTCGAGGATCAGACTTTACCCTGGATATATCTTTAGCTATTTAGCGGGGTCAACCAAGTGCTGAAACTCTCGGCCAAGCACTAGGTCCGAGGATGGCGTGCAGGTAAATAGAATCCTCAGTCGATACCTGCAGCTTCCAGCTATCTAGTGGTGACAACGAAGGAGCATTTGTAGCCTTGAATGGTAAAGGCGCGATTTGGTTGGGTTTGAACATGCCCACGGCCTTACAAGTCTGGCGCGGCTTAAGCGAGGTGTGGCACACAGCCAGAATCCGGAGAAGCCACGGAGAGCTCTCATTTGAGGCTTCTCGGAAGCTCAGCATGGAATTTCCAATAGCACATGGTCCAGTGAGCAAAACATGCCATCAGGTGTGAATCAGAGAGGTAGATAAGATACTTGACAGTAAAGCAGTACGCCTGTTGGTGAAACGCATATCATGAGAGAGAAGACACGTTATGAACTCAATTCCAACAGATTTCAGGGTCCATCAAGTTGCCTGCCAATTGTAGACAGGAATATGCATCTGTCTGAAGAAGGATCGGGTGTGCCCTATTGCGCCGGAGGTGGCAGACAAGTCACCCGATAACAAGCTTCTAGACATATGATGAAGTAGACAAGCGGAACGATTCAGATCAGATCAGATCAGGTCAGAGAACATGTAATAATGGTAATAGAACATAGCGATATCAAGGATCCTCAATACCTCCTGCCTGGCTGCCCGTGTCTGCCAGGCCGAACACATTCATCGGGTCCGTTCCGCGGGCGGGAACAAATTGTGTGATGATGAGTTAATACAATTTTCGTGTCGACAAAAATGAAGGAGTGACTTCGAGAGATAAAAGAGTCGCAAGAAAAGTGCAGTGTAGACGAGGCTAGTCGCTGTTAGTAAGTCCGCCATTGACTTCAATGTCCAAGCCTTTGGCCGGCAGTGGTGCAACTGGACAGTCCAAGAGTCTATATCAGGCTCTGGCAGTACCCATGTTGCAGCATATACTGTTCCAGTCAACTCCTCACTGCAGATCTGTTCCTGTTCGCAAAAACGAAAATGTCACACCCACGGAATACCACAACTTCATCGACGCCGAAAAAGCAATCAATCAGCCACAGCAGATATATCCATGGATATGGCTCTCTCTCGCACAGAATATGACCTCAAGCCATTAGAATGTGGTGGTCTGCGGTTGATTTATCGTGCTTGTGAATATATGGGAGAAAGAGTGGAGTGAAGTGAAGTTGCGACGAAGTTCAAGCAAGCCAAGCTAGTGTTGGAGCTAGTACTGATATGGACCAGCGTAGAAAGCTGAGCTAAGCGTCGCGCTAAGGGCCAGCGGAGCTTCATCTTGAATTTTTTCTTTTGAACTTCAATCCATTCTTACCATCTGAACATTAACAATCATCCATCTCGACACACATGGCTCTTCATTATCAATCAAACGGCACAGTATCTGTGCTACAGTACATTCGTTTCTTGTCATCCCGTGGAACCAGGCGGTAATGGCTATTGAGTCTCGCACAATTTGCAGGCCTTTCCCAGCACATGTTGGCTTCACGTGAGCGATATGGCTTCGAAGCTCGATGGATTTCCTTCCTTTCCTTCCCTTTTCCTTGCCTCCCTCTGTCCTCTCAGCAACAACAAAACCACATATTGCCTACCTCTTGCGCCTCTTTGATGGACTTGAGCGTCACTTATTTCAATATCGTTCGTGGGATATAGAACCAAAGGCCTAGACAGCCCGTCCATTCCACCCTGTTGACGCAGAAAGTGCGTCAGGAGGACTAAATCGGACAAACAAACTATACAGAGCAGCTTTGATCATTCAGGTAACCCCTGTCATCCATTATCAGTTACGGTGGTTGCCGATGTTTATGAATGCCATTCATTGATTGCAGCCCTAACCTGCGGGACTGTCTTTTGCAACAATTATTATCTATCATCAATATATAAAGACAAAAATTTGAAACAATTGCATTGCATCGCTGTCTTCTATCATCGTTATTCGTCGCTTCGTGACAAACACACAACTTATGCATCTGGCAGAAAAGATTTCAGGAATTTCGAGACAAGTCTGCCAGTATTGTGAGGTCTGATGTCCCCGGGGTGGACATTCTCATCTGTGCCAACCAGCGGCCCTCGTCCAGCTAGCTCTATCATCTCCTTCCCTGATTCGAAATCAGTCCTGTATTTGGTCTCTTGCGACTTGGATTCGACTTACAATTGTTGAACATGACACCGTAAACCTCGTGGGCCATGTCATTTGCTTTGCCATCTAGGCCGGTCTCTTCACCGTTGTACAGTGCCCTGAGAGGATTGAAACCAGCCTCTCGTGCACCACCATTGCCCTCCTTATGGCTCCTATATATGTCGTGTAGCAGTCTATTGCACTGTGCGAATGGCAAATCCTCCAGTAGCTCGCAGGCATCCTGGCTCTGCGCTCTCACAAATCCTTCTCGGCCTCTGGTTTTTTGCATGTCACACACAACCAAAGTATCCGCTGCTGTCTGCAAGTTCTCCATGCAGAGACAGAGGACAAGAATTGCGCAGAAAGAAGGACCCCAGTAGTCCTTGGTGCGACCCCGGAGAGATTTCTCCAGCGACTCTAGCACAACTGCAGTGGTTTCACGGTGCAGTTTGTGCGTTATGTACTTGACCTGTCGACTGAGGAGTCGCGAAGAGTGGAATGTTTCTGATCTGTTGGGTTGACGGCCTAAGCGTCGATAGATTGACTCAACAGATGAGGGGGTGAAGGTCAGAAGGCTGCCCATGAAATAATGCATGGCGTGGAGCGCAAGCGCGTCTTTTACTATTGGTACCTTTCCGATAGTCTCATCAGGACGCTTTCGTTGGACAGGTACGGGGACGAGGAACATACCTTTTTGGCATACTTCTGCATGGCCTGCAAGAGTTTGAAGACAATCGGCGAGCTGTTGACTGCGGAAACTTGTCCAGCGTATTGTGGGGAAGCAATCATGTCTTCGATGTGCCTTTTCAAAAGCTTCTTCATTTCCGGCTCCGACAGTCCCAAAATACCGATTGGTACACTGTCACGCTCTACAAGCTCGGAGTTTTGGTTGTCAATGCCTGTCGTCAGACGCGATTGTCGCAGCAGTTCGTCTGTCTTCGGACGGAACTCATTGGTGTGCAGTTTCAATGGATGTCTGTTGAACGCTGCACCAGTTGAGAGCTCGACGTCGATCGTGTTGTTGCGAAATCCGTTCGTGTAGTCCGAGATCAGGTCTTCGATCTTGCTCTTCTTGAGATGTGCGTGTAGATACGCAGGGAAAAAGATCTCGGCGTAGTCGACGAAGCCTGTTCGACAACAGAGCTGGTCTGCCGACGGGGAGAACTGTGCCAGCTTCTGACATTTGTCGCAAGTTGCACCTTCGGAGCACTGGTAACTGTCAGCTGCGGATATCAATCCATTCATTGGGACACTCACAGGCACTTTCTGAATCCAACACTTCCAGCATGCCTTTATCTTCCTCATCCGCTTGGCCTTTTCAGCAACATCGGGATCCAGCTTTCCGCTTCTGACTCCTGTTCGCTTCTCTTCATCTTCCCTATTTTCAGATACAAAGCGCAATCCGTCCTTGCAAATAGCAGCATGCTCCCATGTGAGCTCCTTAGCCTTGGTCTTGGTCTTTGGTTTGGTGGGCTTCCCGCCTGTCTTCTTGGATGCTCGAGACTTCTCGACCCTTGACTTACTAAGCTTTGGCGAGTTGGGCTCACTGGAGGCTCGACTTGAGGACTCTTGCGAGTCATTTTCTCCCTGAGGACCTGGCGATGGCAGAAAGGCAGCAAATCCGGGGCTCCATCCGGTTACTTGGGGATCCACTGGCGACCATGGGCTATCGGAATGATGCTTCACTGCTCTAGTATGAACGATGGATGGCTGTGTCTGGATCACAGACTGGTATGCATAATTTTGCATTTCTTGGTAGGCAGGTTCTCCTTTGCTTACTCCATATACTTGGTAGGGATCCTCAACGATTCGAGGCTCTGATATATTTCATCAGCAATGCCGCTGAAGAAGCGAGACCAACTTACCGGCACTCCACATGGTACCAAGCAAGTACTTCGGATCGTGCTTGAAATCATTGGCCATAGCTTCCTTGTCCACCTCGAAGCCAGCGCCATGTGTCCATGGTTCCTGTGCGGACGTAGAAGGATCGGCGTCAGGGGTTGGGTACAAGACAAAGTCAATGTCATGTTCCTCGATCGAGGCTGGGTGCGAATTCCCGGAGTATGTTCGCTTCCTTTGATCTTGGGCACGAGCATGATATACCATTACTTGGCTGTTGGTGCACTCTTCCACTAAAACACTGGGGCTCGACTCTTCGACCTCCATCCAGCTTGGAGAAAGAGACTGCGACATGGGTCCACGCATCGGTACAGAGGCTGGAGCATCTACCATGTAGTCCTGCATGATGAAATCTTCATTTGTAGTTTCTTGTAGTGGCATTTCCATACTTTGCTGGGCAAACACCGAGCCAAAGTCGTACGAGGGTGACATGGTGGGGTAAGGCTGCGAGGCATACGAGTCAAATGTGTCCTGTTGTTGTGACTCGACAGTTCTACGCCTGCAAGTGCGGTGGGATTGGCTGCGATCCATCATTGACTTGTATGGATGGTCGATTGATCAATCGAAGATGCCTGTTGGTTTCCTCGCCGGGTACGGTTCGAGGTAACGGTTGGATTGGGACGAGGCTGTCAAGAAGTGATCCAAAGTTTAGATGGAAATTGGTACGGTTTTGGCAGAGACAGCACACGAAGAAGATAATCAATTCACAATGGCAAGAAATGGTGCAGATGTATCTGATTGACGATGAGAGAGCGATTTCCTCGACGGGTCAGCAAGGACGTTATGTTCTCGAGTGTAGCTGTGGACCCTGGAACGGTGACAGAAACGTCTACCGATGCGGGATGATTGCAGGGATTTGTTCCTCCGGATTACGAAAAGCCCCGCGCCTCATTGGGCAATACACATCGTATGCAGGTCACTTGAGAGGCGGACACGATTGGAAACATGCGGTGCATTGTTATTGGGACACAGCCGACCACGAGTGTTGTCTATGAAAAGCTCTAAACCTTTTCTGTCACCGATTCCAACATACACCACGGCCATAGCCGACGAGTCTCGCCCCTCAAACGTATAGTTAGCAGACCTGAAAATCTGACCAGACGCCCCATTGCGAAGCGCTGATTTAGCAAGGAAATCCGAACCGAAGCAATACGCAGCCGCCAATGCGTGCTGAGAATTACAGCACTGAAGACAAGAAAAACGCCTCAAAATACCCTGACAGTGAATCAATCTGGAAGTTTTCCTCCTGCGAAAGTCGGCAATCCCCTCCACTAAATCCACGAAACAAAAATCCTGGCATGTGAAATCCGTTTCACTTCTCGAAAATCTAAAACCAAAACTCAAAGAACACCCGAACATTAGGATATCTGCAAAACACTGTCCTGAAATCCAATGGTGCTGCCGAAACTCGTCTCGCTTATGGTGTGCCCGGCAAAACTCCGGCATCCCAAGTTTTTGGCATGGAATGTGAACGCTTCGTCGAACTCCGGCCCATGAAAAGGTCTTTTCCACGCAAGCACCAGAAGCAATGAAAAAGGCAAAGCAAAAACCAAAAGGAGATGTGCATGTCCAACGATCAAAGTCGAAGGGGTGCTAACGCCGAGCCCATGCAAACGTAAAGTCGTGAGATCATCTGGCGACATTATGCCCTATAGCGGTTGCTATGAGCTCGTTCCTGAATCTGCTGTTCAGTTGCAACGTATAAATTATCCAAAGCAGCCATCGCTGAGCTATCTTTTAGGATTTTAGCAACCTGGATTCCAGCTGAAATCAGTTGAAGTATGTTTCTGTCGTCCTTGAGGGGACGGGATTGGTGTTTGGCTGCATGGCGCATCTCCAAGGAGTTCTCCAGAATGGTGATGAACTGTTTTATCTGGCCATTGTACAGGACTCTGGCAGGTATCCGTCGCTTTGTGGCCAAACGCTTCAGAAGATATACCCATTCCGTCCATTCCCGGTCTTGAGGTCTTTCCACTGGTCTCATCTCTCCGTTGGCTAGTGGGATTGGAAACTGATACTTCGCAACGAAATCAAACGCACACTGAGACAGCCGATCATTGACTTGCGTGAGGATACTATCCTGCTCGTGAACGACAAGATTTGTGGGGAGATGTGGCAGATCTCTTTCCTGCTGGGCAATATAGTCTGGTGGTGGGCGTTGGAGGAACTGGTGTGGTCCGTCGAATTCATCCCTATTGGAAGGACGCCTTTGCTGGGAATGGGCCTTTCCTTCGCTCTTGGACTTGCTTACTGATTTGCTTGAAGAAGGCTCCAGCACATAATCACTTGGGCTTGGGGAAGCCACATATTCCTCATATGTCTCGGGTGAAATCCTGCCTTGAGGTTCCCAACTTGAGTTTGGACTTGAGTACGAGTTATACCCAGGACCGGCAGCGCCGTACAGAGCTGAGGATGCTCCCATGTTGTATCCATTGGAAGTGTAGTCCGATCGGATGAGGCTGGCGCCTGCAGGTACCGATGCGATCGGGCCTGGTGGACTATAACTGGAGGTTGCTGGTGTGTATGTGGCGCTTCGAGATCGACTTTCAGTATCTTGTTTGGGATTGAGAGACGAACATCTTACCTGGAAGCCGGATAGAAGGAGTTGTCGTATCCAGTTTGTACGACATCTTGGTAGGCATTACTTTTTGGTGGTCAGCTTCCGCCCCAGTGCCCGGGTGCAGCAGTTATTCCGTACCTTCTGGAGGCGCTCATTGTACCGATGGGTTGAATGGGAACCGGGCGCCCATATCCATAATCAGGTTGAACTTGTAGACTTCGTCTTGATGCCATCATGTCGAATTCAGAAATGCTTGGGTTTGAACAGTAAGAGAGACAATTGTACAATGTACAAAGGAAACCAAACACCGCAAATGCTTCTAAATGTCCTTGAGGAACTTCGCCTGGGATGACGGCACTTCCTGTCCAAAATGGGTCAATTTTGCCAACTGGTCCCGCGGGCAAGATGGATCCTGGGTGTCCTGGTGCGGAATATCCTTGAGGGTGTTAAGGCGGTGAGTGATTGGTGGCTCGCCAGATGTGTAATTTTGGGAAGAAGGAAGGCCGTAACCTATATGTTCCGGATTCTGAGATTTGAAGCCGCTAATTTATAGACTCTTTTGCGGTGAGACAAGTGTCCTTTCTATACTGTCAAGTTTCAAGGTTAAGCCATCCCAAATCCCAAGCGGCAGGTTTGACAATTACCAGACGGGGCGCGCGCCAACAACCGCATGGAGCTTTGGCCAGGATGACCTGAAGATCCAGAAGGACAACACTTTGAGATGAGACGGTTTGCATGCAAGAGAAATTTGCCACTTCTGCACAAGTGGGCGTTGTTTGAGGTACAGAAACAGGAAGAATCTTGCACTGGCAATTACTCGGCGTCAAACATGGCCGAAAAAAGTCATGAACAAGCAAAGTGTTCTGCAGACCGCACGACATTTGCGTGCTACTCGGCAATTATCTCAATGATGCTCCCAGGGACTTCCTTTCTCTGTCCGGGATGCTGTGCTGTCAATGGCCGTTAAGGGTCGAGGATCGGATATAGCGCTGTTTCTCTTGGGCATCATTGGGCCAGGTGTGGCATGGCAGCGAAGGGGATGCCAGTCGGAGCCCAAAGACTTATCAAAGCGTCGTTGCGATTCGAGGAGCGTGGGGAGGTCAGCTTTTGGTGCACGAGATGGCGGGTACAAGGAACTTCCCCAGACCTTGTGGTGACCACGAGAATCTGGTCCAGGCGGTGACGGTGGAAATGGGGCGTCGGCTACTCAGGTGCCTGTGCCTGTGCCTGTGGTATGTTGGGCAGCGAGACGACCAAAGCTGGTGCAGCAGCTGCCCAAGTCATTAAATGTTATGCGTTAATGCCCATTGGCGGCCAATGACCAGCCAGCCAGAAACCATGGTCGGGCGGCAATAAAGCGATGACGGTGCGGCTGTGTGCGGACGGCCATCGCAACCTTCAGATGTGAGGGAACGTCAAAGTTTAAGTTGGACTGTCTTGTGTGGAGAGAAACAGAAGAGGGGTGTGAGTGCGAGCAAAAACGAGACGCCGTCGCGAGGATGTTTGCTGCGTTTGTTTCATTCCGGACTTTCAGAATTTCAGTTCTGCACGATGATGTTCTGGCGCCCGGCTCGGCCTGCGATTCGGCCACCAAAGCCTCAAGGGTCTCTCGGCTCATGCTGTGTTACATTACCGTAACCTACCGTATATCTTCCTGGGCTTCGAATTGGGCCTTGCGGCATGCCGGTCATACATATCTACAGTTCTGGTTGGCGGTTGCGCTTACATTGCAGTTGGGCAAAACAAGGCAAAACCCCTACTGCTGGAAGCCCATGCACACACTTTATACCAACCTTGCGATATGACATACGGCTTAGGAGACGGCTTCTCGTTGGATCAGGAACCAATCAATACACGATTAATAAAATGTTGGCAATGTCATTGCCCAATTGGAAGTGGAGAGTATTTCGCCAGCGAAACACGTGATGCTCAGAAGAAAGGCTTCGCGTCTAGACCCAGGAAGCTCCTGTGTTATGAACTACTTGATAGCAACTTCGAAATGTCCCAGGACGACGATCTGACATATAAAGAGACAGCCTCCCAAATTTCTCGTCTTCCTCTTATCCATCTGTCCCTCTGGGTGATGCCAGAAGTTTCAAACCCCGAATTAATCTCATTATGCAGCTTAGATAGGCAGACGTTGGTGATACAGGTCCGTATGGTCCGAGTGAACTCTGCTAACATCAATGACTTCATTGTATAATTCAGTGCTTGGCGGAGCCGTCTCCGTCCTCCATACTTCAGCTCTCTCTCGTCTTGATCTGCACATGGCCGTCTTCGTACCCGATCAAACATCAGATTCGCGACCCCCGCGCACAAGGGCAAGCAACATGGGCATGGGCAAGGACGAGGAGTAATATCACGCCCAGCTTCCGTACGGAGTACACGATCGCCCGACTTCGAAGGTGTTTGTCGATCTTGACCCCCTATCAATCTGGTACATCGATCAAAATATCATGGATCATGGAGTGATACAAAAATTTGAATGTTTCCAAAACCATTTGATACTGCATAACTTGCCGAGTTGTTTTTAATGCGAAAGTTATGCTGCTGAGACCCACTATTCATCCTTATCAGTAACCTCAAGGGGACTAGGATAGGTCCTTGCACTCTGGCACATGCACACCCGCCCAGCTCTCTGGGATTCAATGATCAGATCACCGAGTATCAACACTGGATGTGTGGAAGCGGTCCCCTATTTTTGGTCTTGAACCATCACGTGTATGAAACGAAGAATCTCAGACGATGAGCAGCAGTGGGAGCAGAAATGGCAATGTCACGACTATCGGGCCCAAGCCGACGAAGGCATGCGGTGAGTATCTACATCGGATACAATTGAACCATTACTGATCTGAGTTTGATAGTCAATTGTCGACGACAAAAGGTGATGCTAATCCAGCTTGCATCTTACTCTATCTTCAGCACCCTGACGATATCAGATGAAATGTGAAGTGGATCCTGACCGAACATCATCCTGCAAAAGATGTCGACTAAGCCAGATCCCTTGCATTTTCAAACCTCGAGCAAATGTATGTCTTGGGCAAAATCAGACCATTTCATATTTCTTCTGCAGAATCGGTGCTGATTTCATCATCCAGGCCGCCGCGATCCCCCAAGAGCTTGTTGTTCCGAGTATCTTGCGCCCACATCAGGAAGAGGGGCTTGACGCATCTGAGCCCAAGCTGGACCCAAAATCGGTTTTGGCCCGGTTGGCTGCAATCGAGGCACTACTCGGCATAGCATCTTCAACCCAGTCTGTGTTGGACGACGATGTATCCCTCCAAACCCCTGACACCGAGTCCGAATCGCCCTTTTCCGGTGTTTGGCTCGCAGCGGCGCATCTCAAATTATCTACCCGACCCCCTCAATCCTCAAAAATATGGTCACGTGCGGTTATCAAGCAACTATGGCTGTCGTAAGCTCCCCCCGAGAGTGCCAGATGCGTAATATACTGAGGGGAAGTCCAGGTTCCACAAGACTATGCCAGGTCTGCACTTTCTCTCCAAGAAAAAGACATCTTCAACACCTACGCCTTTACTACTAGCAGCAATACTTTACGTCTCAGCTCTACATTCCCCTTCGCCTGAATTCGCAGCTCTTGCTCCTGGCTACTTCGTCGCAACATGTTGTGCCATTTCGGAATTAGCGGTTCCAATACAGGCGGCCCGGCGACCAGAGCAACAGGATAGCAACAGTGAGACCACAAAATTGAATGCTGAACAGAAAGCATTCCAGAATGTCCTAGGTCTCATCCTCGCAGGTCTCATTTCAGAGGCATTTATCGAGACGACAGGTCTCTGGATAACGATGGGCTATCGGCTGACCTTGGACCACTGTCCTGTTCACATCGATGAAAGATCCCACGAGTGGCGAGGACTGTTTTCGGGACTTCAAGTACACATTTTCTAAGTTCCTCTAGTGACATCGGCTCACAATTGCATAGATAATCGACCTTGAACATGCCTCACTACACATGTCCTGTCCAATCCTCCCAAAAGAAGCACCCCTCCCATCGCTTCGCCAAATTCAATCAGCCGCCAAAGACCCATTTTATAGCCTGACACAAATGATGCACATAGGACTAAGTCATTTTGTTGGCCGAGGGTTACCGACGATCTGGTCCTTCATTTCATCAGATCAGGTAGATGGCACGATTCGGCCCCCGTCAGCATTCACAGAGGCAGATGGAAAAGTGATTCGAGAGTGGGCTAGACAGCTAGACGACTGGCTTGTGCTCTGGAACAGTATTTCCCCCTCTCCAAAAACCTCGAGAAGTGTCTAACAGGTTGTGAATAGAGCCTAACGATGCCGACCTTGATGGTTTGATGGTATTCCGGCAGTACAGTCTGCATCGACTTTTCGTCCTATCAATCTATCATCCAGCAAGAGGCTTCGATCTGTTCGCCAATAATGTAGCGAGTGTAGAGCGACATGAACTTCTCATCTCGGCTCGGGCAACACTAAAACTGCAGAACGAAGATAAGGGCATCTGGTCGAATTGGGACCTAGTTGTAAGTTTGATGCCCCGCCTGAGAAACCCTACATCACCCACACCACAACCATTGAGCTCGGCTAACGTTCTTGAATCCAAATAGATGATAACCTGGGCCGCCCTCCTAGTTCTACAAGGCATCGAAGGCGGAGTCGGCGAGCCAGACGGTAACTTCCCCTCCACTTCCTCCCCTCCCATTTCCTCCATCCCACTCCTCCTCTCGACCCCAAAAGTCTCCACCAAAACACAAAATACAAAACTAACAGCCACCCTCTCGCCTAGATTTCATCCTCATCCAAGCCCACCTAAACATGCTCCAATACACGCATCAGCCCTCCCCCTCCCTCCGCCACCGTCTCGCCTCCCGTCTCGAGTCCTCCCTCCAGAACATGCACACGCCGCGCCCGGCGCCAGAACCAGAAGCCATGCCCGACATCTCAGACGCTGGTAATAATCTCGGTAATGATGATGGATGGGCCATCTTCGATCAGAGGAGTATGGAGCTGGCGAGTCAGAATTTGAATTTGAATATGAATCTGGGTATGGGTCTTGATGGGAGTGGGATGGGATCTATAGGTGGTGGAGGGAATGGTGGGGGGATGGGAGTAGGTGGTATGAGTGTGAGTGTTGGCGGTACTGGTGGGATGCAAGGTGGATATGATGGGGGCATCAGTGGTGTTGGGGTGGGTGGGCATGTTGCGATGGGATATGGTGGGGAACAGCACTGGATGGGAGGGGGAAATGGGGAGTATTCGGATGCGTGGCAGAATACGCTATTTAGGTTGTTTGGGAATGTGGAGGAGATGCCGGGTGGGAATGGGAGTGGGAATGGGCTTGTATGAATACGATTTAGGTTTGATCAATGTCCTCAGCTTTTCTTGAGACTTTCCGGGCTGATGTATAGGACGCGATGGGGACGACTCATTGTTGGTCGCTGTAGCCATTTGTATTTACTTGTAATTTCTTAGGGATGAATAGGGCTCTTCTTGTTTCGTTGCTACTAAGGTGGTTGCACGTAGCATACAGCCCCCAATTTTTTGAACAAGAAAATGTGCCAGAATTCCTTTGTTGACCTTTAAGCTTGGCACAGTCGGAGTGTTGTTTGATGACTTTTCTTCATTCTCATTAGACTTCTACACATCACATCTCCATCGCAGAAACCCCCTGTTGTAGAAACCTAGATACAAGAATCGAACACTACTACTCACATCAACCACAAGACTTGTTTGTCCATGCATATGGCCCATAACATTCCTCCGTCCGTCATTCCGACAACGGTCAGCTTCGCCCCATCACACAGGTGTCCTCTGTCTTTTCGCCGAGTACTGTGCCAGTACAGCCGCAAAGGCGATCGACGAAGAGTGACTCCGCCTGTAGCATAAGATCTCCTCCCTCATGAAGAAAGTCATAACTAAACCACCCAGCTAGCTCATCTACAAAGTAGAGCCTTCCTTCCATGGCCTCCACTTCCACAAGGTGTTCGTTCGGGGGAAAACAAAAGAAACAATAACGACAAGGGCGTGTGACTGTACTCAAACACACACATGCCAACCGGCCGAGGAACCAACCAGCCAACCATTTCTTTCTCAAATCCATCCATCCAGCATTTCGTTCCAAATATGCCACAGAATCCCACAAACAGTCAAAAAACGACCCTGCAATATACTCAAATCGTGCTGCCTTTCGCCGCATGGGGGTCGAAGAAGAAGAAAAAACCCGTGTGCTGAAAAATGGGGAAATAACGATCTCCGGGGTATCCGATCTTTGGGAAAACAAATCATGATGTGCATGCGCAGGTGTAGAAACGCGATGAAGGGGCAACCGAGGTGTTCCCTTGCTAACTCCACAACTTTTCTAAAAAATCGCTCCGAAGGCAAATGCGGCTTTAAACAACCACTCGTAATCTCACAATACCCACCACTCTCAATGAAGCCCGGTATTTCAAGATTACCGTTGAGTGTTTTGCGGGACGTCTGGTACTTGTGGTGCCACAGGCTCCTCGACAGGTCGTTCTGGGTTCTCCGGTCGTCTGATATCCAAGCTCTTGCCTCTTGGTGAGAAAGCAGATGCAATGCGATCGGTCGAAGCAGATGGACTCTTGTTGCGCTCCTTCTCGGCTTCCTTCTCCTTAGCCTCATCACGCTTCTCGCGCATCTTGTTCTTGATCCAACCTAATGGTCCCTTCTTCTCATCACTTGCAGCTGAGCCATCGTGACTTGATTGAGGGTGGGCACCAACGAGAGTGGAGTCTGAGCTGGCTGGGATGGTGTCGCCGGTGAAACTCTTGCGTGGTCGTGATGAGCTACCGACAGAGCTAGAGCTGGCACCTGCACCGTTCTCCGAACCAACAGCCTTCTTAGGCGTCAACGCATTACCCAGTTGAGAAGAATCACGGTGGTGTCGCGAAATTCTCCACCTGGATCTCTTCTCCCTCTGTTCTGCAACAGCCGCCGCATCCTCATGGTGGTCAGCATCCGACTGGTCGTTAAACGATGATCGGGATCTCAATGAGCCTGTTGGAGATGTGGGCTTCAATGTGTTGTCTGACGACTGATGAAGCTCCTCGGGTCTAATTGGGAACTGGTGTCCAGATGGGTCAGCTTGAGGAGGATCAGTGGCAGGAGGAGTGGCTTGAGTGTTGGATAGGGTAGGATTCGCGGATGGGATGCTCTCTAATTGTGGATGGGCTGCAACATCATTGGCAAGACGGGTGGGAAGAAGAGCAGGAGATGCTTGGTCCTGACTGTGAAGGGACTGGGTAGAGCTTTGGGCGCTGGGATTCGAGCTACCTGGTAGTCGCTTCTTCCTGAGCTTATTCGGCTGCTTCTTCTCACTCTCGTTTGTTGGTGATCTCTGGAACAGGTTGGAGATATTGCGAGGCGTTGTGGGAGTGGCGGTTTGATCTCCAAGAAGTCTCTCTTGACTCGTTACAGAAGCAGCATGGGTCGAGGGAGCCAGGCTTGATATTCCAAGAGCAGCCGGAGGGGCACCAGGTGTTGATGGCGAGACACTGCGATTGGTCGAGCTAGCAGCCGCAGGTGAGAGCCCTCGAGGAGCAGAATGTGAGTTTGGCATGAAGGCAGCTGCCGTAGGCGACGGTGAGCCAGAGTTCTTCTGCAACCGATTTGATGGTAGTCCTGGAGATCGCTTTGAGGGAACAGTATTGCTTCGATGAATTCCGCCGCTTGGTGAGTGCGTCAAAGGTGGACCATAAGCTGGGCTGGCAGGACTTGGTGCGCCATTCGATTGTTTCGAGTGACGAGAAGAAACTGAAACGTTTCTTCTCACTCCGCCAAACTTCCGTACACTGTCTGCTCCTGCACTAGCATTCGATGCCGTTCTTGCGACCCCAGTCTTTGTCTTCCCTGGTGTGTTTGGTGTTCCCGGTGGTGGCGTTCCTCCATTTTGAACATCAGCCACAGTTTGCTCATCTGCCGCAGTACCCCTCATGCCGATCAAAAAGTGGTCCTGGTTCTCGATCAAAAAGATAAGGACATCCTGACTAAGGCGGTACTGCTCTGGCTCCATATCATGAATTGGATGAGAAAGCATTCCTGGTTGAAAGATTGCAGAGAGGTTTGCGGAGGTCATCCGGTTTTCATCCGACTTTGAAGCAAATACTGCCAGTAAATCAAGAATGTATAGCAGAAGTTGGCGATTGAGGGGGGGAAGCTCCGTAATCAACTGTTGGTACGTGACGATTGCCTTGTCGGCATCGAAATCTTCAGTGAGTTGAGGTCCATCAGCGTCTCCCACTGCTTGCTTAGTAAAGCCTCTCAGAGGTTGTCGAAATCTGTCGTATAAATCCAGGGGGACAATCGGCTCGGGAAGCTGATTAAGATATCTCCTCAGAACATTTGCGGCATCATGAACTGTGTATCCTGCCCAGTCTAAGCCCTTTCCATATCTATCTGGGGAGTCGAATATAGTTCGAAGCTCCTTGATACGCTTCTCCGATCCACTGAGTCGAAAGATTCCCTCTACGTTAGTAGCTTTCGAGACGTCAGCACCTGAGCCTCAAAGCAGGCCGTATGTGCCCCTACAACACTAAACATACCTTTCTCCTTAAGATACACTCCACACTTTGCCACGACGATCGGAACGTATCCATAGATGTAGCTTCGTCCTTCAGCGTCAACCAAGGAAATGGCAACGTTCGCATAAGTGATGCTTTGACGAAGAGGAACACCAAATATTCCAGTAGGAGGTGGAACTGCTATCTTTGTCTTAGCATTTGTCTTCAGCTTAGTTTTCACAAATTTGACAGCGCTGGAGAAAGATGTCTTGCGTCTGCCCCTCATTACGGGGGTCTTGTTGGAAGTTCCTTCACTTGATTTTGGGCAATAAGTTGCTGTAGGAAAGGACGCATCACACATTTCTTCTGTGAAGATTGCAGACTGATTCGTTCCCAGCATGTCTTGTCTCTCTGCGCGTGAACTACGCTCCAGAAGATGTTCAACGCCGGGGACGAAGCTCGAGTACCTCCTTCTAGGTATAGAGTTGGAAGCATTGTTTTGGCTCGAATTGAGGCTCGAGGGTGTTAAGCGCCTACTGGAGGACAAGATGTCGTGCGTCACTTGTTCGTCTCCAACAGAGCCATCTGCAATTGGTGTTTCTGTATCCATGGGGCTTTCTTTGAACATGCCTTGCGTGTCGGAGTGCAAAGTAAGGACAAGGCTTCCTGTGTAGTAGTTCTGCTCGGAATGAAATGGACTTGCGACAGGGTACCAAGAGAATGGGAAATTACCATTTTGTTCCTGATTCTTTGGCGGAGGTTTGCTGAAAGTCTTCCACCAGCTCTTCAAGCTTTGTTTAGTCGGGGGAGAGGCTGCTTGTATTGTTTGGTTAACAGGGGCAGGCTGTGGGTGTGCGAAGGGTTGCTGAGCGCTCCCCGAGGCTGGGGCGTCTGTAGTCATCTCGAACGCGATCTTCCCAATCTACCAGTTGCCAGTATAGTTGCTATATGGGTTCCCAGTGGAAAGAGAGTCGCGGGGGCCCGAGAGGCCTAGACAACGTGCTGGTCTGCGCAGGCTGTAAGTGTGGGTGTGGGGGTTCTGATCTCGAATTCAACTTCGGTCGCAGGGGTAATTCAAAGCGCTTGGCGACCGATCTCGAGGATGAACAATTTAGTGCAGCACGCGACACTGGTTCTCGGATTCTGCTAGACGTCTGCTGAGGAGTTGAGATTTGAAGGCTTTGCGGTCGTTGGGCGCAAGAATCAGACGCGACCGAGGGGTGTGCAGCAAGCGCTCGAATGCAAGGCCGCTGCGGTAGGAGATTCGAAGCTGAGACAGTGCGGGTGAAGGTAACACCGACAATCGAAGGAGGCGTCGTGCACGACAAAGCTGTCTTAGATGCGGCCAGTATTGCGATTTGTGAAGTTTGTGCAGTTGTGCAGCTCGAGAGAGTGAGGTAGTAGAAGGAGAGACGAGATGATGATGTTCGAGGTGAGCTGGGTTGGCTGGCTGGAATCAGAGTACGCTACGCTACGGCTCCTAATCCGAATTAGTGGTGCCGCCCTATCAGGCCTGAAGTCCAGAGCCACCAGAACAGACCTCCACAAGAATCTGGAGTGCCTGCTGACCCTCTTAATGCTGCTGATCCTTCTGGCTCGTGCAATGCAATGGCCATGAACAAAATAATAATTACCCAGTCAGACAAATGGGTGGGAGGATGCACAGTAACGTTGTTATTGGACGAGGACGAACAAAGCAGAGCAAATCCGGAGTCTTCTGTACCTAGGTAGGCGGGGGTTTGGTGCTTTGTGGCTCTGCACCATTCACTATCAACTCTGGCTTGATTCCCAAACGGCCTCAAGTCTCCTTCATCAAGCAAGCAAGTGAGCTAGACCAACGAACCTGCTATCTGGTGCTGTTACCTTACGATGTCATGCTAGTGCGGGTATAGCATCATCCTAGACAGCGTAAGGCAGCCGGTATATGGGAGGCGGCCTTTTCCATATTTAGAGTCACCACGCAACGATTTTGTGTCTTGTGCCTGCATTTCATCTACAGCTCCATGGGGATACGATGGGCAACGTGGAAACGTGGCTATGTTAGAAGGTATATCTGGGGGGCAAAACATTGAACGTATTCCAGAGGCCCGGAGGGTCATGACAGAGATACCCAAAGGCTTGGAGGCATAGAGAAGCAGAATTCTACTTTGGTTCTAAGATATCGCTCTTGATGTCCAGTGTCACTTGTCGCAAAGTATGTACCTCCGTACCCAGGCTACACTCCCTAGTCTTGATGCATGTTCTTCCCTTCCTGCATGCACCAGCTACACGCACCTGCCTGCATACAGTACCATAGCCATACCAAGATCTGGCCAGACGTCATGTCCAGGGTCATATCCAGCTTTCCGGTGTTGTTGCTGCTGGGCTGATGATGATGCTGATGCCCCTCTTGTCAGCTCTCGCCCAGTAATTAATTTATTAGGGGCCACCCAAAAGCCAGGATTCCTGTCGGCCTGTCGGCAAAACAAAGCTTTTTAGCTCCGATATAATGCCAAGACTCGCCTAAATTCTTCAGCCGTGACATCGACTGAGAATGAGGAGCTTGCTGCTACATTTCAGCCTCATCAATCCATCAATCTCGAGCCAAAGTCAACACAGGCACAATTCTATCGATTCTCTCCCCATAAGCAAGAATAGTCTAGACCAGTCAAGATGGAAGGGTTAGTGATCACTTCAAGGGAGATGGAAGAGCTAGCTAACAGCCTCAACAGGCTTACGGCATCAGAGCAAAGAGAGTTCCAGTCTCGTATGGAGCGCAAGCAGATGAAGGAATTCATGGGCGTAAGTGCACATCTCTTCAGACGAATCTTTGGAACAAGCGGCGGGTCAATGCGAAGCTTCGTCAATGGTTTGAAGCTTCCTTGATGATATCCAGAACGACAATGCCTTCCAAACTTCTGTCAAAGCTGCACGGACTGGTTCATGATCACTACACGCTACAATCGTCTCAATCATCAGCTTGGGAAGCAAATTGCTCGATGCTTTGTTCTGCCGCTTCTGCGATGGACTCGATCCCGACCTTTTCATTATCCAAAATCTTACACAAAGTCGGGGCAATCAAGCTAATACTCACCCTTCCAGATGTTCTCGAACCTCGTATCCCATTGTTTCGATTCCTGCATCGATGACTTCACCACCAAATCCCTCATCCAGCGCGAGACCGGCTGCGTCACTCGATGCGTACAGAAGTTCATGGCAGGCAGTGAACGAATCGGGCAGAGATTCCAGGAACAACAGGCACAGATGATGAGCCAACCTCCTCCGGGCAGATAATTCTACATCGGGGCAAGCGATAGGATGATGGGATTTGATGAAAGCTGTGTTGGAAGATGGGCGAGTTGTACGATAGAGGACGACGCTTCTTGTATGGTATGATACCTAGGGGCCGCGGATGATTGTCACATTGAAACAAGTGTATAAGAATGCTACGGCTATGATAATGGGATCATATTTCAACTCCTGAGATGATTTTGAATGGTTTGTAATGCTGGAACCACGAAGTTAATAACCAGGAAATGGGACGGAAGAACGATCATGACGGGCCATCGACTAGCATTTCACCCTGCTCTCGTACACGAACGAATACCCTTCTTTGAGTCACTCCGAATTTTTGCTTGTCACGATTGGCAAGTGCCTTTTGATTGTACGGATTACCTTGGGACTGATTTGGGTAAAAACAAGTTTGTTGCCATTCTGTCGTTCCAAAAGGTGTTCCTCAGCACTTACTTGATAGCCTGCTATGGTTTAGCATTTCTGCTCTCTTTCTCGTCATACTTTATCTCTGCATTTTATGATCATTCGAGTCTACGTTGAGCTACGCTTATTGGTGGCAAGGACACAACACATTGTCCTGGCACGTTTCTGCCTCTCATTACCGAATGGGCTACTTCTTTGTTCATTTGCTCAGTTTCTAGTTTGGCACTCAACGATGTTATCGCCGATGTTAGAAACAAGGGTTGTATTGGAAGTAAAAGCTCAGCCTATCTATGGAAACTTCTGAGAAGTCCGCTGGAATCCACAAGCTTGACTTATGCCTGCCTCATTTGTATTGATCAGGCGACGATCTCATTGCATAGTTGTATTTCTGAGGGACCGTCCTAGTTGACCGCGACGCTTCTCGTGAAGTGCCTACGAGTCCGAATGGTCGTTCAAAGGCTCTAATTGAGCATGAAGATCGAGGGAAGAAAACACGGATTTTTTGCTCGAAGCTAGTTCTACCGACGAGAGTCTGTTCGTAGCATCATTGGATCTCAGGCCCTTAGATCAACTACCTACGCATCGTCTTCGAATCTAGCCAAATCAGAGTATTTGGTGATACAGTCACGTGCTAGCGCGGTCGTGATTTCCTCCCTGGGCCATCGTCTCATTGGTCTTATTAGCGCGGTGCAGGTGTATCTTCAGCCTCATTTCTGACATCTTCGTAAGTTTTTCTCTCGACTCGTCATTTGTTCTCTAACTCCAGCTGTCATCCATCGCCTTCGATCTATCACTCTCACGAATGCTATGACCCTTCTCGACCATTAGCGAAAGCACTATTAGTATTGCGCCTCGCGGTTTTACTCAAGTCACAGACGTTCCACAAGGCTGTGAAGTCGTCTATTCATAGATGAGTCTACATGATATACTAAACATGGACAAGTCACCTTCCGATCAGCTCTGAGAGCTCATCAATCTGGACTTTTCGACCCGTCCTCCTCAGTTCGTCAAGACCTCGATATCTATTCTGGGATCACAACCAACGCAACCTCTGAACTTTATCAGTACCGACCTCTTAAGGAGGGAGAGATTAAGCTACTCGAGCTTCGTCTTCCGACAAGTCAGAAGTCTAAGGATACCGATGTTCTCAACGGCAAAATTGTCCATGTCTCCCTCAACAGACTGCCAAAATACGAAGCTCTTTCGTACGCTTGGGGCGAGGAAGACTCAAGAGAGTCTATGATTATTGATGGAAAGAGCCTTCCGATCAAGCCTAGTTTTGGCAGCTGGGTTGCGGCAGCTCCGTCGAGACTTTGCCTCGGTCGAATGGGCCATCAAGTGGCAGCGGCATCTACCTCGACGCAGGAGGAATTTTCGACGGGTCTGGATCGATGCTATGCGTATCAGTCAAGCGGATTTCGATGAACGTGGTAGTCAAGTGCAGCTCATGCATGATATCTACATTCGATGTGAACGACTTCTAATTTGGCTGGGACCTGCGTGCGAAACGGCCAGCTAGTCGGTCCATTTCTTAGTGATTTGGCACATGTCAAAGACAACGCGGAGGCTGTAAATCATTTCCGGGAAGAGTTCCTTGCCTCGCCGACTTTCACCATCACGTACTGGGCCACTCTTCATTTGCTCGGAAGTCCATGGTTTACGCGAGCATGGATTGTACAAGACTATGTTCTGGGTGCTAAAACGTGCGATTTATTTCAGTATGGTGAGCATATAATTCCACAAGATTCAATAGAGGCATTGGGTGAATTTTTTGGCAACACTGCAGTCGACAAGATGGTTTATTTAGGGCAGGTAGGCGTTGCCGATATCACAAACCTCTTCGATCGAGGTTCAGTGCATCGAAATCTCATCAGACAATGGCTTTTGATCCAAGTCCAGCAAGCTGTTTGCTGTTCTACATCTTTAGCTTCTTCTTCGCAAGGATCCGCATTTCTATATTATTGGTCAGGCTCCGCTACGCAATAAGTACCGATCCGCGAGATAAAGTGTACGCAACTTTAGGCATGATTGGGACTCACAATGACTTGATGAATTGTTCATTTGAACAGGCATCAGAACTGGTCATTGACTACAAAACTACTGTGCAAGATGTCTACTCTAGCGTGGTCAAAGAGCTCGTTCTTGGATCTAAGCAACTCAATGTCTTACCAGCTTGTGTAGAGAGAGGACCACTGGTACAGTGATCTTGGACACCGGATTGGAGTAGTGATGATCTAAGTGGGTTTCTGATCGAGAATTGTGGCAGCTATGATATCAAGCGTCTTCGTAACCCTGGAGGATTTCGGTCGTCCGCTGAGACTGGTTGCATCGCTTCTTTTTTAGCCGACCTCTGCCTGTTGACAGTTCGCGGTCTGCATTGGGCAACTGTGAAAGTTCTATCACGCCCGACAAAGGTCTCATCAGGAGACTTTTTCTCATCCAATGGAAGTGACCTTCGAGCTATGGAACTAGTTTGAGAATTCTGTCGAGGATGCTGGACAATTCCGAAATCAAATTCCGTCTTTAAACAGGACTGCAATGCTTTCAAAGCTTTGTGGAGAACGCCGCTGGTGAATTTCACTGGAGATTTCCCTACCGACGACATAGTGGCCTCACATGACTACCCCAGAGACAATTTAGTCTATGTTGGAGATACAGACGGGCATAATAATCTGACGTCGAAATCTTTTGACTCTGTCTTGGAGGAGCTGTGGTCGATCTGTCAGGTGACGAGCTCCTGGAGCCATCCAGCTCTCCTTGCTGCACTGGAGCGAGAGATAAAGCTTTGGGGGCGATTCTTCGCCACCAAGGCTGGCTCTATGGGGAACTTCTTCAGAAAAGACATTCGAGTCGGCGATGTGGCCACTGTCGTCCTCGGCTGCAACGCACCGATCCTCTTCCGACCTGTTGCAACACAATTCCAAGTCCTGGGCGGTGTTTATGTTGAAGGCATCATGTTTGGGGAGGCTATGGAGGCGCTGGCGAGGGGAGAAGTAAAGCTGAGGGACTTCGAACTCATCTGAATTTTGTGGATGTTGTAAGGAATATAGCCAAAGAGGTTCGACAGGCGTTCTGGAGGACGGTCAATCACAGCGTGCAATCTGTTTCGTGATTCGAATTATGGCTTTTGCTGCTCAATCGCATAAGATCAACGGCGTCAACTTCCACTTCGACCTGTGCCGGTGCCCACTTGGATCTGGCTACGACTATATACTGAGTTGAAGGGCTGCAGGAACATTCGGGTTAATTAATTGGATATGATACAGGCGGGAAGAGATCAGGGTCTGGCTGGGTACCAACACAAGCGTACCATACTCATGCCTACAGCAGCACTCAGGATATGTACAGGGTGCAAACACTCATAGCTACTACAGACAGTAAAGGTCCTTCAGACGCCACCCAATAGGCCCGAAATGGATCGCTGCACCTGCGCGAGCTCGAATTTCGCACATTGAGATTTCTCGATCGGTGTTTTCGCTCCTTGAAGACAGCTGTCGTGATTTCCTCTTCATCGATACACAAAGCAAGAAAGTTTGGGAGGTGAAAATTTAGGGGCTCGACACGCGTCCCCGAAGGAAATTTCACGCATTGCCTTACACAACTGCAACAGATCCCCCAATATCACGGCAAGCTACTCGTTCTGCTCCCCGAGAAGCATTCACCGCACTTCTCTCGCCAAAATCTACCAAACACGACTTCTTCAGCATAATGGATGTCGTTGAGCCTCGCTTGTGCATAAATGAGTTGTGAATGACCCTCAATCGGCTGCGAGCCCGTGAATGAAACCAACAATTCTGCAGCACAAAACCAACATGAACGTTTCGAGAATGCGAACGGTTTACCAATTATGGCAACTAAGTTGAGGAACTTCCTGGTACGGGCCGCTCCGTGGTCAGCATGATTGGACTGTGTTCGAGGAGTGCTCTGACATGGATAGCTCAGGTTTGGTTGCAATGCCGGCCCTTGGTGTCTGTTTATGAACGTTGCTTCGTCAGAAGGGAGCCTCAATAATGATGCTATTGGACTGGGAACGAGATAATCTGGATGAGTGACAATCTTGTTGACTTGCAAAAATCGTACCAAAGTAGGAGCTCGGGACTGGAAACGTTGATAGACGGTTGGACAAAGGGACTTGATTGCTTCGGGCTGCCCTTCGAGTTTCCAGCGGCCTTCGGAGTTATGTCTTGACTTGTACTTCTTGCATGAAGGGCTGGGTTTAGGTTCGGAGAGTACAGATTGACAGATAAGAGATTTCACGGGAGGTGGAGCGGGTATAAGGAGGGTGATTCCTGCCTAAGACTCGAGACAAAGAGCAGAGTGCCAACAGAGAAGCAAGTTTCCATATCCATCTCAATCATTTCACACCGACACAGAATATACTACCAGGTAATGCTTCACTGGTCTTTATACCTGTCAGTCATGCTAACAGTTCTCAGACAAAACCTTTCCCACCTCGCCCAGCGAAGTCTTTCTCTCAACACCTTCTCGCCCTTCTGGCACTTGCTGCTGGCATACTTGCCTCACCAACCGGCATCCGGAACATCGATGCTATTGCAGCGCAGCTACAAGAGCAAGAACAAGCCAATATGAAGAGGGACGGGTATGCCAGTGCAGTGGAGGATATGAAGGGTGTTGAGGAAGATTGGGTCGCGCCTGAGGGAGTCAACACTGTCTGTTACGTGATGTGAATGTACACGGACGTGATATATATGAACAACAGAGACAGTTAGATGCCGTGCAGGGTCCTGTCTCAGTTTCCAAGAGGGTAATGTTGGGTACGTGTGTGGATTCACATATGAACACTTCAGCCACTTCGATGAAATGTCCATTTACCCTTAACAGGCTTCACTTGTATAGAGGCTTGTAATAGTCCACGAGCTATTAATTCGCTTGAGTATTTGAGATTCGTTGTTCCTCAAAGGTGAGGGCGTTTTGGTTGTGATTGGGAACCGTCTATTTACTTCGCTTAGCAAAGTGGAGCCCTTCTCAACAACCCCTACACTGAGAAACACTTCTGTCATTGCGGTACTTACTACGCATTCATACGACCCTGGGTCAAAATATTGGCTTCTGCCTGATGGCATGTGCCAGAGGTCCGCATTGGTGAAACGGGACGACATACATCTGCTCCTATTAGTTGCGTGAATCATTTTCATGCTCAAACGCTCAGACCCAAAACAACCACTTTGGGATGGTCTTTTGCCAAACAAGTAAGCTATGACTCCACTAAAAGTTAAACGTGCGGAGAGAGACGTTGAAGCCTCAGTAGCAAAACATTCATATCTCCTAAGCACATAGGGTCTTCTTCAAGAACTCGACCTGTCGTCCAGCATTCTTCTCAAAATTAGATCCCGAATACCCATCAAAATGCCCACCAGGAAGAATATGGAGTTCCTTTGGCTCTCGGGCCCTTGAGTACGCTTCAAGAGCCAAATCAGTGGGCGTGAGTACATCATTTTCGGCGACAGTCATGAGTAAGGGCGTGGGACTTATGTGATGGATGTGTGCCGATGGGTTGTACTCTCGGAAGGCCTCGATACTAAGCGAGTGAGAGGCGATTTAGCAAGAACATACTAGAATTGTGTGGTGACGGCTGCTTATGACTTACGTTTTCACGGTGCATTCGTTCTTCCAATTACTCTTCTTTTGCCATGCAGTGAAGAATGTATGACTGTCAGCTGTCGGTAACGCTGATGGCTTAGAAGGATCAGCATCGACCACTGGAATCGTGCCAGCTTCTTTGCCTGCTGCCCGTGCTTGACGATCTAGGTTCAAAATTAGTATATAAGATGTTAATTCAACAGGGCCTAAGCTTCTTACCAGCTTGAAACATCTCGTTCAAGCCCGGAACAAAATCAGGCCTAATCAACCGATGAAAATTCTCCCACCCATTCACGCACGGCACCTGACAAAGCACTGCCTTAACTCTCCTGTCCACAGCTCCCACCCACAGCACATGACCCCCACTATACGAGCTCCCCCAGATCCCAATCTTTTTAGCATCAATCTCATCTCTCGACTGCGCATAAGTAATTGCATCAGAGATATCGCTCGTCTGGATCGAAGGAATAATTTCTTGGCGTGGACTGCCGGGCTTGTGGTCGCTGTCTCCGAAACCACGATTATCGTAGACGAGACAGGTTAACGGGAGGTGAGAGGCGAAGCGCTCGGCGAAGGTATCGAGATCCATCTCTTTGAGGGCGGAGAAGCCGTGGGACATTACGAGGCATGGAAGAGGATCTTTGGTTTCTGTTGTTGGTGTGTAAAGCCAGCCGCGGAGGGTGACTCCATCGGATGTCTTGAATTCGATGTCTGAGCGAGGCATTGCAGAGAATCAGTAGACTTCTGGATGCCGGTAGGTCTTAATCTGTCAAGGGCTCGAATTGCTGTTGGAGTGGATGTAGATCTTCTGATATGAGTCTTGCACTGGGTCCTCAAAGGTTATCGTGGGCGAGCTTGGTATTTAACAGGATCAGTCGGATAGAAGGAGATGCACTGGAATGGCTCGATTTGACAGAATGGCTTGTCATATCATACCCCTCATTTGATGCGGGACAGCGCTATATGGTATTTCTGTCAGACGCCAAATCTTATGTTTGTACCCCGCCATTGTACCCCGCACCTGAGGCTGGTGTATCCCACCTGCGCCACTCGAGCCTGGGCCTGATCAGATATTGATCTAGGCTCCTTAATGAGCTCGAAGTTTGCTGTGGCATCTCTGGGAAGCCTTGGCGGGAAAGTTTTGACACTCTATAGGGCCAATGTCAATACTTGGCAGCCGAGTTCAGGGGTTAAACTCGCTTAAATAGGGACTCAGGGTGTGTCGAGCCTTTATAAAGTACTTTCTGTGGCTCCTGGAAGTCCGGATTGTGAATGGAGAGATACTGGACAGAAGCGCCAACCAATACAAGAATATTTGCAATGTTTCACCTTCATCTCAATATTGAATCTCACGGCAACGACCCGCAGCTGTATTCTCACTTCCACAATATTACTGCACATATCTGACCTCACCCCAATCCCATCCCTACCTCCTCACAAGCCCCCTCATTCTCAACCCCATCAATATCTCATCAGTCTCAATCAATTCCCTAATATCTTCCTCCGATCTCCCCATATTCTCCACCATAATCTCATCCTCCCTTTCACCCACCGGATCCCCGCCTGCATTATATATGGCAACCGCTGCTTCGATTGCGGCATCTGTGGCTGCTCTTCGGGCTACTGCAAGAGCAAGAGCTTCTGGACCGGGAGGAGCGAGAAGGGCGCGAGGAGGTTGTTTGGAAGCGCCTGGGGGTGAGGTTGGTGGACGGGGAGGGGGTGGTGTTGTGGGGTTCATGGTTTCTGAATGTGCAGAGTGCACGATGCAGAATTCAGCTGACAGCAACTGAGGGGTCGAGGGGGGGCTATTGACAAGGAAAAAAGAATCTAGCTGCCGCGGAATCAAAGGAGTTATCCTCGCGCAAAAGTTGGCAGCCAAAGGAAACAAAGAAAATGGGCCACGACTTCGGGTCAGATGGCTGCTTGCGGCGACCTGAGCCTGTAACGGTACAGTGACTTCTTTATTCCATCTCTCAATCCTGCATTGCGTTCAAGTGATAGTCTCTACCATTTGTCCATCAAGATTATCCCTCACTATTACAGCAGGTCTTGGCATGAAACAGTGAATCGGTTTCTCACACTCTTTAAGCGAGGCTGGAAGGTAAACAACGTGACTTCTCAGGTAAGTCATTTGAGCGCATATCGGTAAAGAAACGGTAAAAGAGGCTTGGCCGAGATTGCCTGCCACTACGGGAGGCATCACTTCAAAATCTGCTATCTTTCCCAATAACCAACTCGACCATGGATGCGAAGGACTGAGGGGTGGGCCGCCATAGGTCAATTGCAGATCTAGTATGTAACGGCCGTTTTTTGAGATTTACTTGGATGTACGCGATCCTAATTCTTGCCATTCTTGATCACCAGCACTTCAAGTCTTAAGACTCCCATCAACGAATTCCCAGACCACCACATCACCAGTCCGTCTCGAATCGTCATGCCAATGACTGTTTCTTGTCCTCCACCTCTCTCTAACCTTAAACCCCTTCATCTCCCCCTCATAAAATGTCTTCAAATCCTTCTCAATTCCCTCAAAACCAACGATGTATCTCGGCCAAGGCCTCTCCTTCGTATTGATCTCCTCCCTGAGAAATTTCTGGGGATCGTCATAGAAGCGGTCTGCTTCGTCACGATAGTTCTCTCGCTCTGGTTTGTGTGGTGCGAGATGGATAGGTGGCTCACAGCCTAGTGCCCAGGCTTTCAGACCGGGATGGATGAGAGATGAGCGCCAAGGGGTGGAGTGACACGGCATGAGGAAGCCGGCGAAGGTCTCTTCTTCAGTGTAGGTTGTTTGTCTTTTGAAGTCGTCGTTGATGCCCGCATCTGGATCTGATAGAAGGCGTCCTCGGCCGTCCAGAGCGAGGATTTCGTATTCTTGACGGAGGAATTTTGTTACGGCTAGAACGCCGTTTTGGTGAGATAGGGATGTGTAACCCGCTATCAACATGTTCAGCAGAAGCATGGTGTAGAGTGATTTCCGGTGGACCGAGGAAGGAGATGTTTCCGTGGCTTCGCGCCGTCCTGATTTCGGTTTTGGGGTAACGATCACTGGATCCGGCTGGAAGAAAGCCGAAATTGTAGGCGCGGTGAGTATATGGAGAAGAGGAAGAAGTGGGTAGATGAAGCGGACCTCCTTGTGGGAGATCAACGAGAGAGCCCCTAGTGTGAGGAATATGGTAGTCGTAAACAAGAATCGAATGTTGGAAGAAGGGAGCAAACTAGCCTGGTACAAGGCAACCAACGTAAATGGAACATATGTGGTCAATAGTAGAGGCAACCCTTGGGAAATGTAGTAGTGCCAATCGTTTCGCCCATAGAACACGGCGAGGTCCTGGCTGATATTGAAATGCAGCCATTGGTAGGGTGGAAACGTCCATTCGCCAAAGTACAGACGATCAGAGATGGCGGAGAGTGAAAGGGCTATAGACCCGCATATAACACCTTCACGAAGCAGGATTACGTAGTCCGACATAGTAGCACGTTTCGTGGGCTTGAAGAGATTTGTCAAAGTTGGCATGAGGATGCTGAACCAAATTAGGAGATTTGTTGGGCGGAGGATACACGCAACACCGGCCAGGAGAAGAGAGATGCGGAGACTTGATGCTATTAGCAAACGAATAAGTCTTAGATAGCATTAGTAAGGGGATATACTGCTTAATTGAACTGGATGTTTGTAAGACACCCGAGTCTTTGGAAGAGATTGGCTCAGCATCCCCATCTTCAATCTGCGAGACATCGCTTCCTTTCCCAAGAACAGTCTCCGTAGATATCGCCCAGGGCCAAAAGTACAGAGCTGCAATTGTCATTGTAGTCTCAAGACAATTTGAGAATGTCCTTGTCGAGCAAAACCATTGCCAGGGACTGAAAAGAGTCATCCAGAACTATGGCAATCAGTCCAGAGCTATAGAAGAGAATACTAGAATCCTACCACCGCGCTAGAGACCTTGGTACCAGTCCCATATATTCTTTCTGCGAGCTGCCACGTATAATAATCTCCAACAGCTGCAAAATAAGCCTGCACCAGATTCGGAAGCACGGCTAGAATCATGGCCCGGAATTGAGGGAATAGGCTGACGAAGGTCATCAATTTATCGGCCGCAAAATACACGATGGCGAACAGAGCTGGATGTAATGAGGAGCGCAACTGGTGATGCCATTCCTGCTTCGTGTTAGGACCAGAGCAACGAGTTTAGCTTGGGATGTTACTTACCCACGTGATCCAAGCACCGCTTTGAGGACCAAATGCCATCTGCCATGCTGGCTCCAAGGACTGAAAGTATTCGTCTGGTTGGAAGAACGTCTGAACTGCAAGGGCATTCATACAGCGGAATACAAGGAGCATCCCCCATGCATCCTTAGCAGCCTGTTCGTTGACTAGATGATGAAGACCATTGTCCTTTGGAGGGAGATTTTCAAGCTTGGCATCTGGCATCTTCGGCCCATCATTGGGCTTTGTGTTTGAACTCATCTTATAATATGAGCCATCGAGGTGGGAAGATATTGCGAGAATCGAAAGGATTTGATGTCGACAGACCGGATCTTATGTTAGATGTTGACGGGCGGGACAGGATGCGTGCTTCATTGGACAGAGAAGGGTATTGTGTTAGCGCTTCTCCAATTATGCTTATGTAATCCGCGACTTCCCACGTCCTAGATTCAGGCGACGTGATTACTTTTCAATATGAATCTTGTCAAATACAGATTGAAGAATCAGTTGTTAGCTATTACATAAATCTACAGAAAACTCCACAAAACCTTCCTTGGCGAAGCTCAAATGTTGCCCATCCTTCATCACAATGACCTGAGCTGCCCTGTTTCACTGGAGCTTCGTTAAACCTGCAAATGAACCCTGAGAGCTAGAAATTCTCTTAGCAAATTCCTGGTATCCTATATCCTCTTCTCTGCGTACACTTTCGAGTCAATAATCCATACACAGACAGCAGAGCCCCTGGGCCTGAATGAGTGAAGCGAAAGGTGAGGCCAACTTCGAAGGCAACCTTCGGAACAAGCTTAACGCAAAATTCGAGAGAATAGGAGCAGGTATTTTCCAGCTCACCAGCAACAACCTCATTTGATGAGTTCTTTCACAGTCAGTAGCCCCATCTATCAACAATCGTCATCATTGGCGACTGGGACAGGTGTAGCGACAGCCGAAACCGAAGCTGATGGCATCACAGCACCAGTTTGGGGAACGGTTGTGTTCGCAAATGGTGCTCCAGAGGAGG
>JGI24512J20087_1000313_pt1 | contig 32698 bp, 42 predicted proteins | sample LinPmetageLP35_FD_20087 | JGI IMG/M metagenome (IMG submission 20087) | reverse complement strand
AGCCTGTAATATCTTTAAATTAAGCGAGCTTTTGTTTATGCCATAAGCGAGGTTATGAAAGCTAAGCGAGGCTAAGCGAGGTGCATATTATATTCTTATATTACTTAGTAGTATTATCTTTTGCTTAGCATATTTTGCTATTATTATTTGCTGCTACAGCATCATTTGCTTTTATTACATCATAACACTTTTACACTAATATCAATAACGCATCGAGTTATTATTCTTCCTTAATTGCATATTATTATAAAAGGAAATTATTGCGTTGAAGCTCCAAGGTCACTTGTTGTTTCTTTCGTTGTTTAGTATAATCATTCGCTTAAGGGCTAGAGGGGTACCGAGGGGGAATCGAATAGCTTGCAGCCATAGTTTTTTTTTGGGAAGGAGTGTGTTATTTCTTTTGTATAATCTATTTTGTGCTTAATCTATTGTTCTTATCTCATACTCTTTTATATTTCCATTTGATTATTACATGTTGGAATATGTTATATTTTCAAAAGTAATTTTGCCGGTGTTAATTCATAAGACCCATATCAAGTATTTGATGTATTCACGCCAAGAGCCGGCTGATAGCTGAAGGGGTTTCAAGGGAGTTACGACTATAAATATAAATCCTTTTCCTTTTCGCACTCCTTTAGCTAAATAACCTAAATATATTGAACCATTATTGTACTTGTTTTTGCTACTTTTATTATCTTTGTGAAATCACATACCGGTGCAAACCCACAATTATATAAATATTATATTTTCGATATTTATATAACCATTCTTATAATATATAAAATCATAAGTTAACATTGATTTTATTATATTTTATTAATAATATTAAGCATTATAAAGTGGTTATATATCTATCGATAATAAGATTTATATTATAAATAACTACTTTTAATTTTGAACTGATTTTATTAAAAAAAAAGAGGTTAAGAGATATATATATATATATATCTCCAGATAAATATTAAAAAAGAGATGTTATTAAGAAATATAAAAACACTTATTATGATCTTTATATAAGACTGTTACGAACGTCTTAAGACCCGCGGGCTCTTAAGGGGGGTCGCCAGGACAAAGAGGGACCCGCTTTTAAAGGAAGTCTTCTAAAAAGGAAGAGTTCTTAAAAGAATTCCGCGCTTAAGATTTCTTATTTAGTTAATATAATTATTATTATCGGTTAACGATTTAACAGCACTTTAATTATAATATTAAGCGATTATAAGTTACGTAATAGATCTCGAAGATCTTAGGGTCTAAAGGTACTTGAAAAGAATTATTGGTCCACAGGACCTATACCAAGTGTTTGATATATCTGCGCCAGGAGCTAGCCGGTAGCTAGAGGGGTTTCAGGGGGGTTACAGCTATAGATATAAATTTTCTCCCTTTTTGCATTCCCTTAGCTAGATATCTAAAATATATTAAATTATTATTGTACTTGTTTTTGCTACTTTTATTATCTTTGTAATATTATATATCGATCAAAACTCATATTGATTAATAATTAACTCGTATTATAAATAGTTAGGTAATTTATTAAAAGAGTTAATTCAAAAGTTTAACATTAAGGCTTTTATACCTATATGAGATATTTAATACAGCTTCTCTTTAATATTAATTCTTTGCTAAATTCAGTTGAAAAGACTTGGCACCTTAATAAAAGCTATAATTCCATATCAGGGAGTACATATAAACAACAAACAACAATATAGCAGCTACTATTTAATAGCTGCTATATAAAAATCAACGCAATAATCACTTTATAATCATTTTTAAAATAACATTTTTATAAGTTCTTTCTAAATTATTAGAATTATTATTAGTATAATAGTAAAATTTATAATAAATCAGTTCTTGCTGGAATAAGCGAAGACTTTAAAAGTGCTGTCAAAAATGTATTCAAAAAAGCTTTAATATAGCGGTAGCAAAAATTACTTAAATGCAAAGTTGTGTATCTTTACAGACTTGTATTAAAGATTAGCTATCGATATGTTAATTTAGCATAAAGCTTTTTTTTCATGTTATAAAACAATGCGTAAAAGTATTATTATAATTACTTGCAAAATATAAGTTTTATGTTCACTTAACTTGTTAATGTTATTTAAGCTAATTTCGAGATAAAAAAACGTGCAAAGCAATACTTAAGCTAATAGTTTAAGATTACGCTTAAACAATTTCAAAATAAGCTAGTATAAAAAGAAAAAACGCTTATCTAATAGTTAAATAATTTTGAAAAAGAATTGCAAAGCTTTTAATTAAGTCTAGCGAATAAAAGTATAAATAATAATAAAACTTTCTATAACAAACTTATATAAGAAGTGTTAAATAATAAGCTATTCACTTAAGCTTTATTCAAATTATTTCTTACTTTTGTTATATTAATAGACGATTTCCAAGCTGCAGCAAGAGTAAGGATATTATTTAGAACAAGATTTTAGCAAAATAATTACGCTAAATCCTATTAGAAACGCTTTTGGGCTTATATTGCAAAAGGCAAAGCAATGTACTTAAACTATAAAATAAAATTTTCCCAAAGTAATAAATGTGGGGATAAATTCAAGTTAAAGCTAGGCTACATAAGATGTATCATTTGCCAAGCGCTAGATTGCCATAGTTCTTGTTATATTAAAAAAAAGAAGGCAAAGTTTAAAGCATAATATTTTGTTATACGCAAGGCCAAAAGTATTAAACCAATAGATAAAATATTCAAAGCATATTTGGTATATACAAATCAAACTAGGTAAAATTCAAAAGATATTCGAGATAAAATTAAAGATCGGAATAACGCAAATTCTTTTAATTTAAGCGTATCATTAGAATATAATAATGCTAATTCAGATTTAAGCGATAAATATAATAATGCTACGTTTTATTTTATAATTGTATTTATAGCGAGTGTAATAAAATATAACGCATAAGATGTCAAGAATTAATTGGAAGTACAAAAGGCGGTACATATTTTCAAGAGCATAATAAAAAAAACCTTAATAAAATAACGCTTATATAATTTAATGGATAAATCGCCTTTTTTAAGGTTTCTTAATTAATACCGGCGCATTAAATAAGAATATGGGAGGTATTAATTAATTGCGGGCATTATAATGTTTTCGGTATGTAAAATTTGATAAGAGTCAAGCGGGTTAAAGCTGAATAACATTTGGGGTTAGTACGAGGGAATTTTTATAAGAATATAATATGCACCTCGCTTAGCTTTGCTTAGCTTTCATAACCTCATTTATGGCATAAACAAAGGCTCGCTTAATTTAAAGATATTACAGGCTTAGGGACCCCCTATTAGATCTGTAACTACAGGCTTAGGGGCCCCCTACAAAGCCTGTAACTTCGGTAGTTTAGAAGGCTCGCAAACCCCTTTACAGGGGTTATTTATAAAGCTCGCAAAGCCTCCTTAAAATAAGAGTTATTTACAGCTTGCAATGCGATGCGATGCGAGGCCTTGGTACTAGGCCTAAATGGGCAACTAAAGCGACGAGAGCTAGCCGAGCCTTGGCAATTAGAGTAGTTATAAGGACCTAGAAATCCCCCTTTAATAGAATCATAATTCACACCGATTATTACTTCTTTACAGTATTGCACAAACTAAAAGAGTCCCTATAAAGTTATAAGTATTCTCTTTCTTTTCGACCTAACTCTAAAATCCCTCTAAATATGCTTCGATACTAATATTAGGCAAATCCTAAATTTCGCCATCCCTAAGTACAACAACTTATTTAGCGTTATTTATATTTAGAATTAAATTACTACTACTATCACCGCCAAAACCTTAAAGGATCTCTTACAAGTCGCTACTTCCGAAACTTTAAAAATTCTTTTAGAAGCTTTTTTTGCTGTTTTTACTAAAATCTGTTCTTTTTACCGCGAAACCGCGGAATTGACTATCTTTACTATTATAAGTTCCCCCTTTTCTTTTTTTCACCTTTTTTACTTTTTCACTATTTTTAAAATACATATTTTTATATAAGTACTTTTTAGCGCGTTTTTTCGGCTTTTAAAGCTACCCCCGCTTTTGCCACTTTTTGTAAAGAAGTAATAATCGGTGTGAATGATGATTCTATTGAGGGGGGGATTTCTAAGTCCTTATAACTACTCTAATTGCCAAGGCTCGGCTATCTCTCGTCGCTTTAGTTGCCCATTTAGGCCTAGTACCAAGTCCTCGCATCGCATCGCATTGCAAGCTGTAAATAACTCTTATTTTAAAGAGGCTTTGCGTGCTTTATAAATAACCCTTGTAAAAAGGTTTGCGAGCTTTTTGAATTACCAAAGCTATAGGCTTTGTAAGGGGTCCTTAAGCTTGTAGTTACAGATCTTATTAAAAGTCCCTGAGCCTGTAGTTACAGATCTTATAAGGGGCCCCTAAGCTTGTACGGAAGGGGGTTGACAGTGGGTCTCGTACACCCAGGTATTCTGCCTCGATATTTAAGGTAATATATGGAGAAAATTCCAGAATCTGAGTGAGTCGATTGGAAGGTTGGCCTCTCGCCGCAACAAGGGTGTACGAGACCCACTGTCAACCCCCTTCCGTACTATCTTTAACTTAAGCGATCCTTTGTTTATGCCACAAGCGAGGTTATGAAAGCTAAGCGAGATGCATATTATATTCTTATATAAGATATATTTTTAATTTCTAAATCACTTATATTAAACAGATAAAACTTGTTTCTAAATTTATATATTCGAATTCTTTTCTTTTTCAGCGAACCATCGCTTAAGTCTTTATAATACGCAGCGATATATTATTTTATCTAATTTGGTATACTAGTAATTACATATTCACATTATAGTCAAGATCAATTACTTCAGATTAACTAAGTAGAGTTCGGTTTTATTGGTACTTCTAGCTAGTAAATCCGATATCTTGATCCGATACACTTTTAGACTCATCTCAGACAACTACACCGGGCATCGAATATGCACCCTGTACACAGTTTGCAAAGACACTTTCAAGATCCCCTTAAGCTACCTGATGGCGGGTACGCAAAGATTGCGGTATAGCTCGGAGCAGCCGACGTGGCGGAAGAAGATGAAGACAGGGTTGAGGTCTCAGTAATACGTCCCCCAAGAATCTCGAACTGGAAGCTGTACACCGGGATGCCTGTGCTATCTTTGAACATAATATCGTAGATATCTCTATACAAATCTGTCGAAGGTGTCCACAAGTGAGATGTCGAAGTGAGATTGCCTGATAAAGTTAGCGAAGTGGTCCAGCAGGCAATTTCGCTACAGGAAAGATCGATCCTTAGCTATGTGAACTCACTCGCAATTACACCCGCCGACGCAAAGAAGGCTGGCGTAGCTCCTTTCAACAGTGTTATCTCCACCGGCCCCGAGGCATCGCTCCATGTTAGGTTAAAGGGCTTGCCAGTGGTGATATTATTGAATTTCAAATTTGTGAATCTGAGAGCGGAAATGGAAGGAAAAGCTGGGGCCACAAGAGCAAGTAGTGATAGAAGCTTCATGTTGAGGTGCAATAGGAAGTGAAAGTTAATATGCAGATGAGGTTAGGAGAGGAAGGCGACTTTGAAGTAATAGGAAAGCCAGAGAATACTCGGAACATATCGGCTGATCTAACAGACGGCAAGATAACCAGGTGAAAGGCAAAGATTTAGTGAGCTAAGGATGAGAGGCATAGTATCACCCCGCATACCGTAGCTTCCCCGTGTGTGCACTATTCCACCGATATGTCGGGACCGAAGCTTTGGGATTGTTGCAATTCGAGAAGCTGAGAACCACTTCAGTTACCTTCCCCGCATAGTTGCTACTAGACTAAAGTTTCGGGACCGAAGCTTTGGATCTATCTTGCATGACTAGCGATTCCGATACCATAAATTCGGCCCTTCTACATCAACCAATGTCATATTGCCAATCACTACTCCTCTTGTAAGTCACCTACCGTAACTGTAGCTCCAGCTTAAGACCTTCGTCCCTTCTCCGCTTGTCCCCGCCAACATATTCGTTGATTGGGACCGATGCCGTCTGCCAAGCACTATACTTAAAAGGTGAGAGCTTCTAACGCAATCATAGGGTCGATTGTCATCAGATCATTCAGCTACATGGCTTTTCCCCGCACTTGCGGCACGGTTCTGGTACTGAAATGCTCCAACAAGCTTGCGATTTACTCCCACTTTGACCATGTACAGCCTTCGCGAGAAGGACCGATTGCTCTATGAAGCGCATGTAGACGAGTCACTCTGGTGGAGACCACACGAAAGCTATTCCAAGGCACGGAAAGATACAACCGATCGAGGATTTCTGGCCTTACCTGGTAGCACTATGTGAGATATGAATTAATATTGCTTTTCGACTTCCCCAGCAGTCAATCCTAACACGGAGTGAAATGCCCGTTATCTCGCAACTTTGTTCTCAGATTTAGAATCATCCATCCACGTCCTTCCCCTCAAAAAATTTCGCGCGACTTGCCAATCATGCTTAGAATTACGCTTTTTCTTGGATTGATGCTTCCAATCTACACGTTAGCGCAAAATGCTACAGGCAACTTTCTCGTCGGCGCCGCAAGAGTAGACATAACACCGAAGCCAAATCCACAATGGCTACCTCTCAACGAATTTGCCCTCGAGCCCCTTCACATTCGTGCTGTTGTATTTAGCAACAACAATGTCACAGGCGCTTTGTTGACCATTGAGATCGTCTCTACGACTGATCAAGTCATGAAATCTGTAACATCTGCGGTTGCAGCAGAGTTGGATACTCCAATTGAGAACATCATCTTCACGGCAACACATTCGCATGCTGCCGGCCCAGCTGGTCCATCGCTTACTGCAGTACAGGCATATGCTGCTGGTCCAGTACGTCATTCAGCAGTAGTAGTCATTGCTTCATATTCCAGTGTCTGGGGAAACTCCACCCCTTTCTTTGCTTCCAAAGGGACAGTTATTGAACACAGGCTGACTTCTCGATCATCCAGGTAGGGGAATACGCCAGTAGTGCAGATGCAGCAGTTGATGCTGTCAAGCAAGCCAGAATCAATATGAGAGCTGCCAAAGTTGGATTCTCAACTGGTGCATTCTATCTCAACGTCAATCGAGACGCATTGAACCCATTGACCGGCCGTTGGACGCAAGCGACGAATCTCACAGGACCCGTGGATCGTGAGGTCCAGGTTCTCTCATTTCTGGACCATTCCAACATTCCAATTGCAAGCTACACCTCGTATGCTATGCACCCGGTCCAGTCTTATCTTTCTGGTTATACCAGCGCAGATTGGCCGGGTGCTATGAGTACATGGGTTGAAGCTGCCTTTTCAACTCCATTAAACAAACACGTTGCATTGCTTGCGCAACAAGCCTCTGGAGATGTTAATCCATTGCTGCGACGTACAGGTACCAACACCCTTGCCAGTATGGCGTCGATCCCCATTACCGGGTTCGAAATGGCCCCAGAAGCGATTGAAGAGCCAATTCGAGATGGCTATATCCCAATAGTTCGACCGGATGTTAGATATACACGACAACTTTTCCAGGAAATTACTGCTCTAGGGACAATGCTTGGCGATGAAGTCATCCGAGTAATGTCTTCTACCACCGACTGGAACAGCAATCCGAGGATCTGGGGAGGTCAGATGAATGCGACGTGTCCAGGTCGTAAGCGTCTTGACTCAGCGCGCGAGGGTGTGAGCGGACAGTACGCGCTCCCTGTTCCTGACATTAAAATCTTAACCTCTGTCATTGGTCTCGGGGATGTAGTTGTCAGTGGCGTTGCAGCCGAGATATTTACGAGAATTGGGTTTCGTATTAAAGACGAAACTCCAATGAGGAACAAGACCATGATTGTGACGCTTGCCAACGGCAAGGCGACTAGTGGGTACGTTGGCGACGAGCTGAGTGTCAATCAGACATGTTTCCAGATGCTGGGATCAAGTTTATTGCCAGGGAGTTGTGCAGAGGTCGAAATTTCGAGTAGCATCGCATCCCTGGTTAGCCAGTTCCAAAGCAGCTGAGTTCGCAAATCTATACTGTACATATTACACCTGGAAATGAATCCGAAGGCCGAACGGAAAACGTGTGGTTGAGCCCATATTCAACGATGCTGAATAGCTTCAAAATTGCTGCTCAATATTTCCTTAAATACAACAAGCCAACTCAGTCTATGCGCCTGAAGATACTTGTTCGTGAACAAGTACTTCTAGGTCTTCAGGTCTTGGCGAGGCTCGCTTCATTAATGGCTCGTTGCAGGCTCAACTAGAGGCTTTTACAGCTGCGCTGACAATCGCATCCAAAGGGATAGATCGGTGTATTTTCTTTTGATATTTTCGCTGTACTTGTAGAACCTATGCTGGAGTACACTTCTGAGTCTCCCAGATCAAGTTCACACTGTTGAGATCAGGAAGTCTCATGCCAAGCATTCTCTCGCTTACGCGCTGAGGTGGGAAGGAGCGACAAACAGACAGCACAACCACAGCGTAGAGATCAGGAAACGTATTCCTAAGAATATAGCTCAAGTTCAGCGACATGTGAGCAAGAGGAGATATCAGACCCAGAACCAGAATACTACAAAGCAAATTCAGCATAAACAGCATAATTATCCGAACTTCGTCGCCAGATCACACCTAGCAACCTTTCCGGGCTTAAGCAGTCCACAAGATTATTGGCGTTCTAGTAGCAAGTCTGTAAGAGGGGTTTCCAAAGCAGGACTGATCACTCGGCTGTGTCTTGATCAGCCTGGCTATCGATGCGACTTTTAAATGACCGATTGAGGCACGTGCAGAACACCAAATCCAAGCTCTTCAGAACACTACTTCTTGACGTACAACCCTTTTGAAGAGAATTCCTCTCAGCACTCGCTTTAGAAATAGCTAGCAAAGGGTTGCATCAATTAATATTTTACTCTTGTCCCCAAAGTTGCGATTCGAACTGCGTAGTTTGTTACGAAGTTGCGTTTGGCCTGAATCAGCCACATAAAAGTCGCATCGATAGCCTGGTAGATCCACCCACTAGGCGAGGTAAACACCACGTGACCGGCTCCAAAAGCTGCGTGAATGTATAACCCTACAGATACCGCTTAGACCAAGCACTAGGAATTTCATCCCCCCTATACGCATGAGTCGCACCTATGAGTTATGTTGTGATGGTTCGGTTTGAAAAATAGATTACTTTGGAGCAATTTCATTCGTAGACACTGAAGGGCGCCTTGAAACTATGACAATGCTATAGCATTCTTGGGATCACTCGTGAGCCGCGGCAAATCCAGTTTATCGCCATCAATCTACTGACAACTTGTTACTCCGAGGTGGTTTTCCTGTTGCGACTGTGCCAGCTCCTGAAAAACCAAGGACTTACTACAGACGAGATGGTGACAAGAACGTAATCTAATGGATGTATTGGCTTGGCACAACTCTTCAAGTCATTCGGATATGTAATTTAGCTCATTCTAGTCCCGTAAATGATTCTGGGGATAAGGTTTTGATACCGAAGCGTAACTTGCTTCTACCGAACAGTATTTCTAGATGGCCAGCGCCAGATGTTCCCAGTGAGAATTTTGGAGATCTCGGCTGTTGGCTTTGGTAGGAAGTATGACATATTCATAGAAGGATTCCGGAAGTTCGAAATTGTTCCAAGCAGTTTGCTTGGCGCAAGCTATGTACGTTATAGTCATGCGATAGGAACACGCGAGATTTTCGCAAGCAATTCCTTTCTAATACGAAGCGACTTCAAAGATATTACCTGGCAGAGAATTTCCAAGATCTGTAAACCTGGAAGACTGTCCATGAAATGTATTTGAGAAGCGTGATATCCAGAGAATGTTTTGCTTTATATTGTGGCCACTTTCCGGACTCGCATAAATTGCCCGACCTCGGCGTACTAGATTTCTGGCGTTTACGGCAAGCAGAGTAGCTTGATTGCAAGGACCGAAATTCTCGAAACGTACCCGAGAGCATTTATTAGACCAAAGCTCTCGCGGAGACATGCGCTTCTCTTCCGATGTCATCGCCTTGTCTGATCTAAAATTTATGAGAGGATCCTGCGCCACTGCCGTAGTTCCGAGAAGTGCGCCTGTAGAAATCTACCCAAGGAGATGGTCTAACGAATCGATGGTAGACTTGATCTGGTTGTCAAATATCGTATATCGTCTAAGACTGTATCCTTTCACCTCGAATCTGTGTTCAGACACGAAATATAATTAGTATCATGACGACTGCACAGCCTACCGATGCAAACGGACCAACCGGCCATCTCTGCTCATGGCTCTCGTCTTTGACGCTATCCGATGTCCTCGAGACTGTCAAAATCCGTGCGAAATACCTAATTCTCGATGATGTAGGATGTGCACTAAACAGTGCTCACCTGCCGATAAGTAGCCTTCTTCGTCTGTATTCTATACGATCTGGGCTTCGAAGCCGAAGACTTGTTCTAGGACTTATTGTCTTGGGAGCCGAAATTTCCTCTTCTGTGAGACTTTGGAATCTAAGCAGGGCTAACATTTTAAAATTGGTCCGAGAAAGCAGCCAAGCTTCAGTTTGATCTTGACCCTTTCGGGGGGTGTTCTGATGTCTTCGGCTGGAAGAGGGTGACCTATCCAATTATGATTGTTTTGATATCAGACACTTAATTGCTGACAATCGAGTGAAAATCTAACCCTCTACCTGCAGCACCGCTCAATGGGACATCCATCAAGGCTTCGAACGTGTCGATTGGCATAGCGAGGCTCCTTTGCACTCTAGCGCGATCATTATACCTGCAGTTTCCTCGAGATGGCATTCAGGAGCTGTTTTTGGAGGTTCCGTCGCTGCTGCTTCGGTCTCAAAAGCGTTCGGCTTAGGTGCTGGCGCGATTGGAGACGCTTTAGATATTGCTTGCACCCAGGCCAGTGGACTGATGAGTGCAAAATTCGAGGGTGAAGTGAGACGCATGCAACATGGATTTGCTGCACGGAATGGACCGCTAGCTGCACTACTCGCGAAGGATGGATGCATTGGCATCAAGAAGGTATATGAGAGGAATCACAGAGGTTTTCTGGATATGTTCTCCGAGGGTATGGAGAAGTAGCCGAGGTTCCTGCAAGATGAAGTTATCAGAAGATCTGGGTCGAGAACAGAAGGGGTGAGAGTCAAGCCATATGTGGCGATGGCGGTAACGCATCGGGCTGTCGACTGTATGAGGGGTCTGCAAAAGGAGCACACGAAGTTGATGGAAGATTTAGACGGAATCGAGAGAGTGATGTTGAGATTGGGAGACGTTGCATATCACCACGTGCGGTGGAATGCAGTGCGGCCTCTAACGAGTGTGGGGCACAGATGAATGCCGCTTATATTCGAGACTCAGGCGGTTGACCGAGAAGTCATGCCTAGACAATTTCGAAGTGATATGCTAGAACGCAACGAGGTCTGGATTTTGGCGGAGAGGGTCAATTCCGTCCAGGATGATGGACTTCGGGGAGGTATTGGAGCGACAGTAGCAGAAGTCCTTTAGAAGGATGGTAAGAGGGCAGAGGCGAGCGAATGTGACGCAAGGGGAGTGGATCGTGAGTTGAGCGATGAGCATATCTTGGAGAAATGGAGAGGACTGATGAAAGGCATTATTCCAAAGACCAAACGCAAGGTGATATTGAGAAAGCCTGTCTTGGAATCGAAGACTCGGACGATGCGATGGCACTTGGGAACTTGTTGGCGAGGACGAGTAACAATGTCAACGCGTAGGTATAGGCATGCCTGTTTTCAGCAATTCAATCGGAAGTCGTAAAATACGAAATGATAGATCATATGGAGCCTGTTCGATAAGTGTAACAAAACACATCTCTCGCTTACTATAGAATGTGTTCCCGACACTTTCGAAAGTGCTCGGTATCCCATGGCCGAAGCTGCATTCACACTTCTTGCCAGTCCATATCCCCCTTCTCAACTGTCTCGCCTGGCACACCATGAGCAAGTAACAAATGACAGCATTTTACGAGGCCTATAGGGTGCTCCAGAGCGCGTCTGGGTGGTGATAAAATCGTAAATTTTCGAAAAAGTCTGTTGGCTTTCCGGCCGAAATCAATGTTCCGATTTACTATCCCCACTTTCAACCACCTAAGCCGCGGTCTATCCCGGGGAGCAACGGACCTACCATTTCTATCGAAATTCTCGGATATATTCCACTCTGTACAGAACACAAGGGAGCTCTATGGCCTTGGTCAGAGGAGCAAGATCCCCGTATGAGACCTGGTGCAACACCGACTCGGAACTACGGCAGAACACAGTCGGACACCCCAAACAGGTGCTCGTCTAGGTTGACTACGATTAACTAACCTCCGCGTGAGAATTGCCCATATATAGCCCAGTTTCTCTTTGCTCGAGTTGAGTAGCGAGAGCCGCAGCATTTTAGCCCACCCAATTTCGGAGCTTCAAACAAACATTGGCCAGCTGGTTTCCGAGGTTCGCTACTAAAAGTTGAACATGGGAAGTGTAGATACAGCAATCCCAGCGCTACGTTGGGGAATTATAGGTATAACGCTGCGAATTATACGCCAAAAACAGAAACTAACATCGTACAGGCACAGGATGGATCTCAACGATGTTCGTGAAAGATCTACTCGCGTCGACTTCTGGTTCCGCGAACCACACTCTTGCTGCTCTGGGATCATCTTCTCTGGACAAAGGTAATGCCTTCGTAGAGAAATTATGGCAGAGTGCTCCTGAAAAACCCAGACCGGTTGTGTACTCAGATTATCATGATGTTTATAACGATAAGAATGTGGACATTGTCTACATTGGTACCCCTCACTCATTACATAAGATGAACTGTCTAGATGCTATTTCTGCCGGAAAGCATGTACTCTGTGAGAAACCTTTCACAATAAATGCGAAGGAGACACAAGAGATTATCGATGCTGCTAGAGCCAAAGGTGTATTTGTCATGGAAGGTGTGTACTTGAGTTCGCGGCATGTCCAAATGATGCCCTCATCGCTCTCGCTAATCACTCTACCAAGCTGTTTGGACGAGGTTCTCTCCCCTCTTCCAGGCTCTACGCTCTGAGATCATCGAGAAACGCTCAATTGGCGATGTTGAGAGGTTCTTTATGGATTTCGGTAACTATATGCCGTTGGACGACCTTCCTGCCTCGTCACGTCTCAAGGATCCGACGCTCGGTGCCGGCGCACTCCTCGACATCGGGATATATACATTGACTTATGCTTCCCTCATCATGGGCGACTTCAATGTCGGTAATGCTCACCCGAAGCTCTCCCGAGTGATATCCTCGCTGAGCATTTCTCATGGTATTGATGAGTCCAATGTGATTGTGCTCGAGTACCCGGCGAACTCCTCATCAGGAAAATGCCGCGCGAAGACTGCAATCCTCTCATCGACATTCCGCTATCGAACCTCAGAGGACTTCGCTCGCATTGAAGGTTCAAATGGAACCATCACCATTTTTGGTCCTGCAGGCAGCTTACCCGGCGGATTCCGCACTGTCGTCGGCCCACAACCTGTATTCGGAGAGAAGGATACCAGAGAGGTACGCACATATACAGTAGAACGACCGGAGGGGACTCTGGGTTTCTTTTGGGAAGCCGATGCAGTTGCACATGATGTTGCAGACGGACGGACGGAGAATGCAATTATGCCTTTGGACGAGAGCTTGAGAATCATGAGGTTGATGGACGACATTCGCAGGGATGGAGGACTTGTATATCCACAGGACAGAGTTTGATCCTTACTACATGTCTGATAAGCAAGTAGGCGCTTTGAAATATTGCTAGCTTCTATAAATCTACTTCTCTTTCGCTGAGATTAAAATGTGTTACCTTACGATGCACTATACATACTACCACATGGAAAGTTTTGACAATTTGAAGAAAGCATCAGTACAAGGTTTGGTGACTATCGAAACAACCAGATCTCCATCGCACAAGTCAACAGGAAGTCATGCAGGTGCCAGTAAAAAAAAGAAACACTTTACTCAGGAAAGAATACAGATCATGTCATCTAAGCAGAGGGGGTATGTAGAGAGAAAAAAATTCCCTCGCCGTCTACCTTATAGTTCACGTGTCTCGAGTAAGAGATGGTAATTATGTCTGTACGCCGAGCAGTGTATACACATGGACATGATCACACTCAAACCCGTTTAGACTTTCGAAGTTTTCATTTTCGTAGCAGATCAATATTGGAATACTACGAAACGCCACTCTTTATTTTACTTTGTTGATCGGCTTTCATGATCATCTGAAAAATCTCAATGTCAAGCCTAGCATCCTCTATAGTGGTCTTCAGTGCCTTGCCGAACCTCACCCATTCGTATACTTGCTTCAACTCCTGGGTGTAAGCATCCTCGTATGTTTCTCGGACAGCAGTCTCTCTTAGTGACCCATTAACGTTTTCCGAGACATGAAGCGTTATTGGTAAGCCCTTCACATAGGGGGTGTCGTACTGTACCCGGACTATCTTCTCGTGGCCGTAAACTTCAATGTGTGCATCGAATTGGGGCACTTGATTTATGCCTGATTCGTAACTTACAGCAAAACCAGGGTACTGAAAAAGGACGCTATTTTATGTCAGATTTCAAACAATGACAATGGTCAGAATACACACCTCCAAAAGGGAAAACCACAGTGAACTCCTAATACCGCCAAGGGCATCCCCAGAGCCTCTCTCATGGCAGATATATCGTGACTTCCGAGACCCCCAAGGACTCGCCACATTGTGACTGCAGAGGCGCTTGTGGAAACACTGCATTCTACCTCTAAGGCTTGATGTACGAGTTGTGTGGCTCGCTCGGCACGATCAGATACGTCTCGGTCGTCGCAATCCTCGAAAGTCTTCGGGAACATACCAGACTGGTCGACAAACGTGCTGTTGGGACCGATGATATCTGGTGCAGTTGTTGGTATCCCGTAAGTATATTCGAAGTGGGCTAATGGACATACCTCTCACTCTGGCGTACAAAATCTTATCGATACCTCCTATTTCTCTGACCGCACTTTCGAAAACAGAGGCGTATCGTCGCATGTAACCCACCATCAGCCTCCCTTTCGAAGCTTTCTCCGCTTCTTCAATACGATCCACGTCGCGAATATTCAGTGCGACCGGCTTCTCCACAAAAACGTGTTTGTCATGCTGCAGGGCAAGGATGGCCTGGTCTACGTGGTACTCATCACTGCTCAGGACGAAGACAACATCGACGTCATCCGAAGAGCACAGGTCCGCGGCGCTTTTGGTAATCTTTGGCGGTAGAGAACCTGGAAACTTGCGCTGACAGTATTCGAGAGCTCCCATAGATACATCACACAAGAAGGAGATGGAGAAGAGGTCGGACAAGAAGTTCAGTGTCGGAATGTGTACGACCTGGGCGATTTGTCCACATCCGATAATCCCAACCCGTACTCTGGGCAAATCCGTGATTTTACCAGTGCGGAGATTCATGTTCAAGAGGATTTGTAACTGGACAGACAGCAAAGTTTCGATAGTTAGACTGATCAAGAATGCGATTGTCAGCCTTTCAATTTCAAACAGTGAAGCAAATGCAACTTGTGCCAGGCGAGGAAGATAGCACCCTAAGTATAATTCCAGTAGACTTAGATCGAGTCGGACTTCCATGGCCTTGATGCTGTTTGGCTATATACTGGTATACCACGCCGTTTGGTGTGTCATAATCACCTCGGCTTGTTCACCTTAGCTTCTTTCCTCACATACTAAGGTGGTAAGACCATAGTCTGAGCACGGATCGACTGGCCGAGCACTGTTGAGCCGTAATCAGAACTCATTACTGTCAAGCCAGCTGAGGTAGGTAGTTTGGGGGTCAGCGACTGTCCTGTATTCCAGATTGTTGTTGCTGCTTGGCGATGTGGACTAGAATATGGCTATACGCCGTAGGCACTAGCACCTAAGGGGGGAAGTCCGAGTTTCCCCTTTGCATTGCATGGACATTTCTGCTGCTGCTACAGCCACTGATTAAAGTACCTTACCCCGACCCCGCCCCACCCTCCGGTCCCCTTGCCTTCCCTTCCCTTCGCTTACTGTAAGCTTAAGGTTGGTGATGATCCTACCTCGTACTCGTACCTCCGTACAGAACAGCCGCATCATCTTGGCAGGCGGGGTCTGTAGGGCGGGGGCGGGGTAAGGCCAAGCGGGAGGTCTTCAGGTGCTGCAGGTGGTGCTGGTGGTGCTGCAGCTGTGAATCGGGATCGTCCCTGACCCTTACCTTACCTTACCTTACCTTACCTTACACGCTTGCCGAAGGTCTGGAAGAGTGGGAGCGAAGGAGTTAACTATGAGACCGACCGATAATGCGAATACGGGTCCTACCTAGTCCGCGGGTCCGGGGAACTTCGCCATAATAATAAAAGCCCTGTCGAACCCTTCCATTCCCTCCTCTCTTCCTCCACCCTCCCCTCCGCTCCCCACTCCACGCCCGAAATTCCCCTTGAGCAACGCTCTCACTTCCCTTTCAGTCACTTCAACTCCAACTCGCCGCGCTACCTGCTTACCTGCGCCCCTGCCACCTTCACCACGTCTCCTCACGTCGACTTCGTGAAGTATGGCTGCTTCTCAGCCTGCAGCTCGATCCAACCCTCCGGTCCCGTACAATGACCCCCCTATACCCCGCACAACCACAGAGTCTATCTCCGTCTCACCTGATTCCGATGCTCGCGGAGACCAATCTATGGCAGCTGCAAGCCCCGGCCACGCCCGTGGTCACAAGTCACGCTTTAGAACCATGACTTTTCCCCGGAAGCGAGCCGTAACAGCATGCGATACGTGTAGATGGAAGAAGGTCAAGTGTGGCAATGAGCGTCCGGTCTGTGCATCGTGTGCCAAACATGGCTGGCCTTGCTCATACGATCCCCGCTGTACGTACTCTCTTCCAACTGTTCTTGATAAAAATCGAGGTTTTTCGGTCGGATCAAGGATCAAAGACGTGTCTGGGGGTTGATGTCTTAGGACCCGAGATACGGCTCCTCACATGTTATAACCCACGGTGCTAACAACTTGAAGTGGACCATGCATCGTAAGTGACAAATCCAAACTCTAATGCAGTATAGTGCATCATAGACCGCCGAATGTCAATGAGCGGCCGTTGAAGCTTGCTTCCCAGGGCTGAAGTTAGCCTCTTGCTCTAGTTTCGATCCTGCGAGCCTTCTCATTCTGGACAAACTCCACCAGACGCTGCAAAAGCTCACCGAAATCGAGCAGCAAGTGAAGGGCCAGAAAGGCAATGGACCTAATAGTACTACAAGTGCTATAAACGATTCGAGATTGTCATCCGTCGCCACGGTCCTTGGAGCTGCCTCGACCTCCCCGGATCATGGCCATGATACTGGTCGGGATTCTATCCAGACCTTCGTACACGACACGCGAGACTGTAACGACGCTCAGCTATCTTCGTCATCTTCTGATTGCCTAGAGGTACCGACAGCCTTTGCATCTACTGAGGCTATCCTCACATGGCCCATTTTCCAGGGCCGGTGGCCGAGCAACCTGTTGTCCAGTGAGCTACTCATTGGAATCAATCTTTCTGAGCACGCGAATGCCATTCCTGGCAAGCGTGTAAACTTGGGTATCAACGAGGAAAGTGTCCCATTTCTTGTCGAATCTTTCCTACAGCTGGTACATTCTAAAAATCCCGTCTTTCATGCCCACCAAGTACGTGAAGCGGCGCGACATGTTACAGAATGCGGCTTTGGTTGGGACGCTTCATCCTGTATAGTGGTGAGTATTTCTATGTTACAATACTGAACCGTACCCGTGTCATTATCGTTGGCCCATTCACTGTTGACTTACTTACCCCTCGAGTGTCCATAGCTGCTCGCTTGTGCACTAGGAGCCGTTGCACGTCCATACATCGCGTCGTCAGAAATTGACAGTTTGACCGGCAGTGGCCGCGCGTCCCTAGTCGACACATCGGACCTGTTACAGACAGGCAATGCATTCTACCAAGTCGCAAGGAAAAGATTCGGGCTTCTCGACCAAAGCATTATGGCGGGTCAGTGTCATATGCTTTCGGGCATCTACTTGATGTATACTCTGAAGCCTTTGGAAGCATGGACTGCATTTCATCAGGCAGGCTCGATCTACTCGTTGCATCTCAAACGCCAAGCGGCTCTTCAGGAGCGAAATAGCGGCATGGATATCGACGTTACAGATGCTCAATCGGAGAGACGCCTCGAGCAGCGACTTTATTGGACGGTATTGAAGTCAGAATGCGAAATCAGGGTCCAACTCGATCTGCCGCAGTCGAATCTATCCAAGCTCGACTACCCATTCCTATTCCCATCTCCCCCGGCCAATGGAAGTCCGGTAGAGAGCCCGGCATCGATACCATCGACCTCTTCGCAGCGACTACAACAAGCCGAAGAGCAGTCCTGGTTTTACTATCTTAGCGAAATTGCACTACGGAGGATCGAGAACCGCGTCCTCAACGCTTTTTACAAGGAAGACCATCAATACTGGCTTCATATGGATCTTTCTGTCATGATGAACGCTGCTGAAGATATCGAGATCCAAATGGAGACCTGGTATGCGTCTTTGCCCACCAGCATTCAATTCGATAACACTGTACACCAAGCATCTGATGAATTACGATTCGTGACCCAAGGCCGGAGCCTGCTGATTCGTGGCCTACTCTACAGACCCTTCCTATATTATGCAATACATTCTGGCCAAACGCGAACGCCTTGGGATATGAATGGCAGACTCCAGGTCTTCGTTCAAAAAGCCCTTACCATCACCGTGGCTTGTGATACTGGCGCTGCAATGACACATCGTCACCATGGGACTTGGTAAGTGAACAACGCGAGCCGCCCAACTACCTCATCGACTGTGCATACAAGCGCTCAATAGTCCTGGAGACTGTGCTGACTCAAGGTTATATAGGTACTCGTTACGTGAGAGCATAACTAATGCACTGATGCTCCTGGCTGCCCATGTAGCTGCCCTTATCACTATCAACCTACAGCCATCTTTGCTGCCCCAAGTGGAAGGTATGGATGACAACCATCGGTACGCGCGTACCTTGCGGATTTGTATCGAAAAGCTCCGGTATTGGGAGGCGGAAGCGCCTCCCGACATTGCGCTGTCACGTCGCATTATTGAAGAGTTGATGGCCACAAATGATATAGAATTAGATTAAAACATGAATTTGACCCTTGATAGTCTCCCTCTCAAATGATTGTTTGAGGGTGACATCCAATCACTAGTAAAACCCAAAACTCCTGTCCTCTTGATTTCTCGAACACATGAAATTAGTTGCTAATGTACTAGACTCTCTACTTTATATCAAAGCACAATGATGATCGGGCTCTTAAATAGCTTAGCTTTGATTTCTTCAGTTCAATGCTGCTTTTGCTCGTCTAAAAGAATTTGCAAGCATTCCACCACAACTTGGTGATCCTCTTCTTGAGCTAAGCCGCTCACAACAATGGCAGCGATTGGCCCCTCAACTGCATGCACACGAACAGGGAAGCCTCCTCCGTGAATGGCGTACTCGCCTGCTTGCTCTCCCAACTGAAAGCGAGCCTTGAACTTGTCTTCGTCGCCTTTGTCAAACATATTATGGGCCGCCCACGTACTGAAACCAAATCTCAAGACCACATTCCTTTTCCGGCGTATCCAATTATCATTTTCAGGAACTGTACCGGGTCTAGATGCTAATGGTAAGAAAGTCAGTGATTTCCATCGATTGTATCTGTCACGAGATATCTTAGGCACCCCATCGAAGGGAAGGTGTGAGGATGAGGTCTTCATGTACATACCAGCATGGAACAAGAGCTGCTGATTATTACTTAGCACAATGTTCACCACGGCCGGGCTCGTTGAAAGTTCTCTGAGACGGTTTCTGATCAGGATCCCGAGGGCGAAGGCATCATCGGCGTTGAAATGCGGTAATGTGAGTGCCTTCTCTTGGGCGATAATCTCTTCAAACTAGATACCCACATAAGAATCTCCAAAAATTTAAGGTTTCGGCAGCACAATTGACTCACTGTCTCGAATGGCTTTGAGAGGGGCTTTGAAGTCATTTTGGTTGTTATGATGCTGCAGCGTCTTGTTGTTTATTGCTGAGGAGAGGATTGCAGTTCTTTATACAAAATGTAGGATCTGACCCCTAAGCAGTGGAACGTAAAAACTTCCGCTCTTGACTACCTACATGGGCTTGGCTGTATGTACTGGTATAGGTATATCAAGAAACTACTCGCACCGCGGAGTGCCCACCTATCAAATCTTGTCCGAAACTCCCCGCAAGCGAAGACTGTGCCGGTCATCCCTGTATAATTGTAGGTAATCATGTGAGGCAGAGTCTACCTACTGCTGTGCTAGGTGCTTAAGCTAGATTCTTATCACCGCAAACCAAACCATGTCTGGCCCACTAGACACCGTGCTCAAGAAAGTGAAAGTATGCACAGGAACGTGAGCTTGAAGTGACCGTTGTTTCTACAGACTGAGGTTGGGGACTTAGGGTTGTATTTCACAAAACACCGAGACACCAATAATTATTTGTCTCGACGCTGCCAGCTGGGTCGTCGGCTTCAATTACACAACCAGGTCGAAACACATATAGCACAGTGGTATTGTAGGTCGGGAAGTGAAGATACAGTGACGTTTCTGAGTGAGTCATTCAAGATCTAATTTCGTGTGTACACGCCTCAAATCGAAGCGCTCTGCTCAAAGATATCGATCGCTGCCCGACAAGCCTCACTAACGTTCCATCCCTCTACCCCCCTCATTCCGCAGATACTTATGTGATTGAACACGCACCAATTGAGCCTCCCCTTTCTGTCCATACATCTGTGGGCCAGAATGCCCAAAACCGAAGCTCCCATCTAATCTGTAGTGAGGTGACACATTACGATGCTTTCTCAGCCGCCACATTGACATTATCAATATGCTCAGATGTGCTGTTGCTTGAGATTTTTTCTGCCATCCCACCTTCTGCTGGAATCGAATCATCGTCGCCGAAGATGCGAGCCATTTCTTCCAGACTGTGCCCACGGGTCTCTGGAAAGATGAAATAGATGACCAAGCCGCCTCCAGCAAGAATGAAGACAAAAACGAGATAGTATCGCCATTGAATGCTTTCCAGAGCGATCGGGTTGACAAAAATGTTGAAGAAGACTGCCGTCGCCGTAGATATCCACATAGTAGCAAGACCTCTCGACCGAAGCTGGTAGGGCCAAATCTCGACGGGATACGCCACAACCAAGGGTGTAAATGCCAGTGAAAAGCATCCATACATGAGGAACAAGAAGGGAACCACAGCGGTACCAATCACTGCAGAGCCGCCTTTTGCGAAGGTTGCCGAGAGAGCCGTGATGAGGATGTAGGACAGCAGCATGCCAGCAGTAGCGAACAAGAAGAGGAATCGCCGCCCAACTCTGTCAACGTTGAAAGCTCCGGTAAGTGCACAGATCAGATTCCAGATCTGCAAGAACCCATTGATGAGAGTCTGCTTCGTAACCGTTGTGATACCCTATGATAGGAGTCAATACCATTCGCTAACTTGTGTGACAGTAGTAGGTATATCATGAATGATGCACCGGGAACTCAACGGATGGACTAGAAATTTCCTGTGAAGAGACTTACAATACTTGTTAGAACGGGAGGAAGATAGTATCCGGCAACGTTTTGACCAGCCCATTGATCAAAGACACCCAAGAAAACAGTGATGAATGTCCTTTTGCGGTTTGCGGGAGTGGCCAGCATCTGTTTATACGACGTAGTCTTTTGAAACTCGCGCTCCATCTGAGGTACTTATCGTCAGTATTCATTCATTGGCACTGGACTGACAGGAAAGGGTTATCCATAATGGAGGAGGAGAAGATATGTGCGTTGCAGCGCAAGCTCGAGTACTCTTTTTGCAGACGGATGTCGACGATGGAGATGTAGCCGGAGAACACGAACCTGAATGCTCCTAGAAATTTCTGCAAATTCAAATGCTGCCAATGCAGAGGTCTCGTCCCCTTCTCCATGGTATTTGACGAGAAATGCTCGGGCTTCCTCGACACGCTCAGTCGAGATCAGATATCTTGGAGACTCGGGTACCATGATCAGCCCTGGCAGAACCAGAATCGGAATGAGCAGCTGTAGCACAGACGGGATCCGCCAAGACCAGGAGTTGGCGTAGTCTCGCGTGCCGAAGGTTGTCCAAGCAGCCACAAAAGATCCTGAACATCTTGTTAATGATAATTTCTTGCTGGGATTCAAGGCTGGTACTCACCAACATACCATCCGCACATGTAAAGACTTGTGAGAATGCCTCTATGTGTAGGGTATGCAGTCTCGGTCATCAAGAGAGGGACACAGCCACCAAAGAAGGCAGAAGCAATCCCCACGATGATTCGAGCCATCACAAACATGGCAGGATTGATGGCCCCCGTTTGTATACCTGCACCAAGTGCGAGGAAGAAGTATCCCACAAATATAGTCGGCTTCCGACCAAATCTATTCGACGCCCATGCCACAATCGGAAAACAAATGATCGACCCAAGATTGGAGGCACCAGAAATGAATCCCAGCCAAGCGCCAGTCGGACTTTCCATGAAGCTGTACCAGGACGGAAGTGCAAGTAGTCCGTTCAGCATCGATCCATCATAACCATTGCCGGAGGACAGCATGAAGAGACTGAACAAGCAGAAGTTGAGATATAGTAGATTTGACTTTCTGTACCAAGCCCTATCGTTGGCAGGCAAGACTGCCGCCAGTTCTGCGCCGACGGATTTGTTGTTGTTAGAAACCATGACTGGTGATTGTTCTTGTAGCCCCTTAAGGTCTGTGAGGATTCGTTCAGGTGGTGGACAGAGGTTAGTCCTGCCTTCGTGTTTTTATCGAATCAGGCGTATACTGTGCACGAGTGATAGGAATTTGCTGGACATGCTCTGGTGATCTATCGAGGCTATTTATGTATTTATGTTCGGTCGCGTGCGTTTAGATCAGTACTCCTGGCAGGTTCGCTGTAGTCTCTACCCCATGGGGAAACCGATCTCACCGCGGGGTGCAGTATACGAGTCCAGACGCATCCACAAATGTTTGATCTTGAGGCTTGGGCAGAGGGGAGCCAGCGCGAGTCATGTGCCGCTTCGGGGAGTCTGCCGAGATCTTTTTAGTGGAGAGGAAACGGAGCACTCGCTAAAGGGCCGTTGATGTAAACAGCTTGGGTAATGCTCCGTTTCTCCCCGGGCACGGACTTTGGCGCGCTTCTCCCCGACGCGAAAGTAGTTGGAGGTGTACAGCGGAATTCTTCAAACGCACCCTAGGGGTATCGCTCATCAAGCAGTGAAAGCTGGCTTTAAAAGCAATAATTGAAGTGACAAAGACATCACCCGAAAAGCTCTGTTGCAAATTCGGTGCCAGATATCACCCGACAACACCGTACTTTGGGTCGTCTCGCATATTTCCCCTAGTATGTCACAGATAAAGGTTGGATTTGTTGGTTATGGAGGCTCAGCAAAAACGTATCATTTGCCGTACCTTCTTCCAGTCAAGGAGATCCAGATCTACGCATTCTTACAACGAGCCGCCGCACCTTCGATCGAAAGTGCGCCAGGAAGCCACTGTACTGTTGACTTTCCGGCAGCTAAGCATTACCGTACATCAGAGGATTTTTTTGGTGACCCTGCAATCGAACTTGTAATAGTCACTACACACACCGACACCCATGGTAGTTTTGCTGAGAAAGCTATAGCCGCGGGAAAACATGGTCAGTCATTTATTTCTGATGCTAGTTCGGGAACAATCTCTGACGAAAATTCATCGAAGTTGTGGTGGAAAAGCCTTTCACGCGAACGAGCGAAGAAGCCGACAAGCTTCTCACTCTGGCGAAAGAGAAGGGTGTGGTTCTGACCGTCTACCAAAGTACGTACACGACTGATCGTCCGAATCTCAGTACTGATAAATCTCAAAAGATCGACGCTGGGATGGTGATTTCATGACACTGAGGGGGCTTGTGAGCAAAGGTGCTCTTGGTACAGTCACAGAAGCACAGATTTACTATGACTTCGAGAACCCACCCTGGCTGAAGTATCTTTCTGCAAAGAAGTATACGCCTGGTGATGGGCTGCTTTTTGGATTGGGTGAGTCAACGACAGGCTATACTTTATATGTTGTGGAGCATCTTACTGACTTCTGTAAGGTTCTCACACACTCGACCAAGCTCTCGTACTGTTTGGTAGACCCAAATCTGTGACAGCAATTCTGAAAGTCTTGCGAGGTATTGAGAGTGAGGTTGATGACACCTTTACGGTGATCCTGCAATACGAAAGGCCCCTCCTTGTGACAATGAAGACAACGATAATTTCATGCCTAATACAGCCTCTGAAATACATATTCCGTGGTACCGAGGGGTCATATATTAAGGCGAGCAAGCTCCACCCAGAGATAGGCTGCTTCTGACATAATGCTACAGTATGGAGAAGATATTCAAGAACGCCAAACTCTCGCGGGAATGAGCTCTACAGATCCGGCATTCGGTATTAACCCAGAAGAGGAGTACGGAGAACTTACAACGTATGCGCAATTCGACTCTGTCCACCAGAAGTTTGATCCGTTGTCAAAGAAGTATCGTGGCAGGTACCCCACATTGAACGGATTCAATCAAGGCTACTACGAGAGCTTAGCAGATACCTTGAGACGCAACGGGCCCCTGCAGGTAGACCCGCAAACATCCAGGGATGGAATACGATTGATGGAACTCGCTCGTGAGTCCCACGAGACTGGTCGAACCGTGGCTTGGAGCTGAGACACAGAAACGATGAGAGAGGTCAGATATAAGTAGCAGTGAGGCACTCAGCCTCTAAGCAAATAAAGTATACATTTCATCTTTAAGAACAGTGATACATTGTGATATTGCTTTCCAGTCTTGGGATAAAACAAGCCAGCAGACTGTACAAAACAATGTTTCGGAGCAATCGGCTCTTCTAGCGGCTTGAATGCTCTTCCACAACTGCGGGGGCGGGCCACCCTGGAAATGGAAATGGCTTCGCCAAGAACCGCCAATAAGAGGCCAGCATCCTAGGGACCCTGGAACGGAACAATTCTCTTCACATTCTGTTAATATACTCGATTCATCATTTACATTTTCCGAAGCCAGAGTACAGGAAGAATCAAATGGCACGACTAAGGTAACGAACTTCCAACCCAGTTCATCCGTAGCGAGGATGGAAGCGTGTTTTGATTCGTGGATCAAGCTTTGCTTGGAGCGAACAAGCCTTCGTCCCATGTAAGAGGCGGAACATTTACCATTGGTAGTAGGTGTTGCTGTTTGCTCATGGGAGATCTTCTGCCATTGACAGATCTGGGTCATATAAGTAGTACAATGTCGCTGCCAATGCTTGGTTCAGAACCTACAGCTCTCGGCGTTCATCATCCCGTATCTCCAATATGAAACTCTCCCTTGTCTTTCCAGGCCTTGTACTGCTGTCGCAGCTAGGATCTGCCATTCCTACCCCTACAGAGAATTTAGTTGACCGAGCCATCATTGTCAAGCGAGCCACCATCTCTGATGTGGCCAACTTAGGGTATGCTCAAACTAATGGAGGGTATGTCCGTTTTCGATGTCTTGAACCTATGCGAAAGGTACCTAACGATCGTTTAGAACAACCGGAGGAAAAGGCGGGACTGTAACCACAGTTTCAACCCTTGCACAAGTAAGTTCTATCAAATATGCCATAGGACGGGCTCTGGAAGAATGAGTGGTAAAGCCGAATCAAGAGATCTCAGCTTCCATGAGAACTTTTCTCCTGAGATGTCTAGGCTTGCATACATAGGAGAGTGCTGACTTAGACCGTTGCAGTTCACAGCAGCTGCAAACAATGCAAAGAACAATGATGTTGAGCCGAGGATCATTGTTATCTCGGGAGCCATCAGTGGAGCTCAGCAAGGTTAGTTATACCTAAAAGCGTGGGGATGTGTCTCAAGACCATCGCGTTCACGGAACAGAATGAATACGGGCGCTTTACTGACGACTCCCTCTAGTGCGGATTGGATCCAATAAGACAGTTATAGGACTTCCAGGCGCCAGTAAGTCTTCTACTACTCGATGAGAAGACCATTGGCTGAAGTTATGAAGAGCTCGTGGGCATCGGGCTATTTGTCTGGAAACAAAGTAATGTTATTGTCCGCAACATTATCAGTCAGAATGTGCTTGCTGCCAATGGCGATGGCATTACGGTCCAGGTTCGTGCGACCATTTTCACTTTACCTACTTCCTGGAGAACAATTCCCTATAACAATCTGGTTCTCGACTTTTATCGCTCGGGCTGGAACCTGAGAAGTGAACTTCCTAACCACAAACTTATGCACAGGCGTCTAAGAACGTTTGGGTTGACCATTGTGAATTCTCCTCTGATCTAACTCATGGCAAAGACTACTATGACGGTCTCATTGATATGAGTCATGGTAGTGAATGGGTCACGTTCAGCAACTTGTATCTTCATGATCATTGTGAGTTTCACTCGTGTATCTAACGCAGTTGTTGCAGCTCGCCTCTCTTTCGACCCACACCATTATTTCTTTGAGGAGCTACTAATATGATGGCCATCGTAGGGAAAGCATCTCTAGTCGGTCACTCGGATAACAATGCTGCTGAAGATACTGGACATCTCCATGTCACCGAATGCAACAATGTAAGTATCTTTGGGGCATATGGGTCGGTCCGTACGGGATTTGCTTCTAAAACTCTTTACAAAACGTATTATTTCGCCTTGCATAGAACGCTGATTCTTTTTCCTATACAGTACTGGCTCAACATTGGAAGCAGAACCCCCAGTCTGAGATATGGCGTTGGTCATGTTTACAATTCGTACTTCAAAAACATGAACACCGGCATTGATACGAGAGACGGCGCCCAAATTCTCGTTCAAAGCAATGTCTTCTCGAACGTCACAGAGCCGATAGCTGCTCTATACTCTGACGATACTGGGTAAGCTAGATCTACCATTTCATGGTCTCATGCGTCAAATTGAAAAATTATCTAGTTATGCCAATGTCTTCGATACCGACCTCGGAGGTGCTGCCAATACTGCTCCAGTGGGAACATTGTCTGCAAGTAGTATGCCATATACATACTCGCTGCTCGGATCTGCGAATGTAGCGAGCTCTGTGGTTGCAACAGCTGGAGCAACTCTCTCATTCTAAGCTATAGCTAGGAGTTACTCATACCCTGTAGCCCACTAGCCATAAAAAATTGTCTAGTAATTTCATAGAAGAATTAACATTGTTGGGAATCGTTCATTTCGTGAAGCAAGTCTTCAAAGGGACCGCGGCTCTGAACAACGTAAGCTATCAAAGGTGACGAGGCTACCCAGCGGTACATATCGGTAGCGTAGGATACCAGGGCCTTCAGACCGACAGAAAGCTTATTCTCGGAATTACGGCTAGCTATTCACCGAATCACCAAACAGCTTCTAGTGAGCTCAAATATTCTATCTTTTGATTTCATTCTGTACCTCGTTCATCAACGCCCACAGATTTCCGGTCCGCTTCCCCAGAGATCGGGCTTTAGTATAGCGTCCGCGTGCACATAGATCCGCAATTTTGATGTTTTGGTCCCAAGTGAGGCTGAACAGGGCTTTTCGGAAGACATAGCCGAACCCAAGATCATCTCGATTCTACTTTCCACCAATATTAGGCTGAGTGTCACGGAGGTATACCATCCGGATACAAGAAGCGAATATCTTGACAGGGGACAACTCCAGGTCATGGGCCACTCCATAAATTTCACCGTTCTGTCAAACGAAGTACAAATACTACAGGCAACGCATGTGCGGTTCCAAGGCATCACTCTTATTTGTAATATATTATCAGATCCCTCATTATGTTCCTTAGCCTCCTCCTCTCTGCATTGCTGTTGGGAGCTATTCATCCGGCACAGTCTTCAACGGTCCGGATCAATGCCCTGGGAGATAGTATAACTGGATCTCCGGTATGGCTATTCGTTCCAAAACACACGATCCTTCAATCTAAGCAGTGACAGGGCTGTTGGAGAGCTCTCCTATGGCAGAAACTCCAAGCTGCAGGAGTCACCAACACCGACTTCGTGGGAACTCTGGCTGGCCAGTGAGTCTCGGGCAAGCTCATAAATCATCTTCTGAAATACCACGAATAATTTAAAAACATGTTCTACCCTCTTCTCGAGAAACCGTAGCACGGTAGTTGCTGACCCTAGATTTTCCTCAGAGGATGTGGCTTCACCTATGATGGTGAAAACGATGGTCATGGAGGGTTTCTTGCCACTGGCATTGTTTCCAATAATCAGCTACCGGGGGTACGTACATGCACACTACTATGCTTTTCTAGGATCTGGAGACTTGGATCCTGAAAGATGCCTGAAGATCATGTCTCAGGACCAGTAATTCTGACATCGAGACTTGACCTTTATAAAGCTAACATTTTGAAGTGGCTTGCAATTTCGCAGCCAGACATTGTGATGATGCAGCTGGGTACGAACGATGTGTGGTCAAGTCTTTCCACGTCAACTATCCTTGCAGCATACACGACACTAGTTGGTCAAATGAGAGCTCAAAATCCAAAAGTGTTAGTTTTGGTCGCACAGATCACACCGATGTCACCATCCGGATGCACGACTTGTGCACAAGGAGTGATTGATCTCAACGCCGCCATTCCTGCAGTACGTGTCCAGACTTCACTTCCCAAATCATCGCAGGACTTTTCCCGCGAGATGCCTCGATTAATGAGACTCCAGCGATCAGGATCGAAAATGCTGAAGCTAACTGGGTTGCAGTGGGCCGCCGGAATTTCAACAACTGCAAGCCCCGTCTCCATCGTTGACTTGTGGACTGGATTCTCGACCTCGCTTGATACTGGAGACGGAGTTCACCCAAACGATGCCGGCAACGTGGTTCTCGCCAACGACTGGTTCCAACCTCTGAGCAGTGCCATTGTTAGGGTTGGCGGTCCTCAAACTGGAACTGCATCTTCCATCACTTCGTTGATTAGAAGCTCAAGCACGTCTACTAGAGCTACCATAACCAGTACACTTGTCACGAAGACATCTTCTGCTGTCACTTCATCAAGCGCAGCAGCCACTGGTGGGGCTTCAAGTCCCGTGTATGGACAATGTGGTAAGCACGCAGCGAGCTTACACTCTCGAATTGAAATGATAACAATGATTTTAGGGGGCCAATCTTGGAACGGCCCGTTCACTTGCGCAGCTGGAAGTGTCTGTACATATAACAATGCCTGGTACAGTCAGGTCAGTACTTTCCGCCCTTGGCTCCTGATTCTCCAAGGACCTGATCCTGAGTGATGCATTGGCATCGATTCTGATGTCTATTCTTGATCACGGGCTGTCTGAAATGTACCAGTACTGAAGTATCAAATAGTGCATACCGGCCTAGACGAAGTATTCGTTATCCACGCGATGGGACACCGTTATTTGAACGTAGGATACAATTTGATTGTGCAATTATTCCATTTTTGACGCTGGATGATAGTCGCCCCAGAGAGAGGTACTTTGGCATGCGCTGTAGAAAGAGAAATTTAACAAGGCATAGTATCAAGGAGACTTCCTCGCTTCGTCAGAGACGGGATGATCAACTGCTAGAAGCCAATACTGCAAACATCTGAAAGTTTGTAGCCCAAATGAAAAGCTCATAGTCAAGACGCAAGGGAGGTCACATCCCCGGCATGAAAATGGACTCCCTTTTGGCAATATGACACAGTGGCAGATTACTTGGAGTACTGGACCTCTCACTGAGACAGAAGCCTTTGAAAAGTTTGCCTTTCCCGACGAAGACTGCGAAATTTAATGAAAAAAGCATGTCGAAGGACCTTGACGTGGACTGAAATGCAAGATTACTAGTAAACAAGGAAGAATGAAGCAGTTGAATTCCGACGAACCCGCAGGACACTTGAAGGAGGGGCTCACGGTATTCCTAGCTGGCACGACTCGGGAATGTGGGTATATCTCAGTACGCCCTGGACGTGCCCTGCCCCGCCCCACCACGATAAGGGGTATCCGACACAGAGGAATTTGGACTTGACGGAACGAATTGATCTCCGCTGGACAATTTCCTGACCGTTGTGAATTATTATGTTGAGGATACCGTGGCCTGTCTCCTCTGAGTCAACGTCTGCAACGGAAATGTATCATGTCGTCAGGCGGTACCGAACAGGAGACCAACCTGCTGCCTGCCTGACCCAATCACATGCTAAATCGTATGAAAGTAAACAAAAGGCCAACTGTGGCTTGGGCTCTAGACAGATAAGGTAGAGGTGAAGAGACCACAATGAATGCAAACAATACACATTTTAGGAGAAGACGCGTCATTAGGCAGGAAGAACAGATGATGTAGTCACATATAGACAGCGGATCGAAGAAACAAGTGCAGTAGATGCAGAAGGTAGGTAGGTAGCTTCGTTGATTGTTTCAAGAAATATGTAGACGGCAGCCAGATTTCCTATTTTTCTTCTTCCCGCGACGCTGACAACCAGTCAAATCAACTCCATTCCGACCCACTCGTTATTATTGCTCGCGCCGCCACACGCCACACGTCATAGCATCCGGACGTAACGTCAAGCCACAGACGACGGACGACAGGCGGGCAGGGCAGACAGCTCGCAGGAGCAGCGTCAGAGCAACGCAACCAAGAAAATCCCTGTCTGAGCTCGCACGCGACACCACTCTAACCTGATTCGTCATTGCTTTCCTAATAAATCCACAACCGGCTGTGCTTCTGCTTCTGTTTCTTCGAACAAGAAGGAACAACCGCATCGTCGTCTCCCATTCCATTTCCATCCCGATTCTTTCGAGACACCTCACTCTTAACACACTCTCCTGTGAACCTGTTTCTTTCGCAGACGCACATCTACGTCCTCGCAACCAAAGGATTGACAGCTGTAGCAGCACTCGCAGACCTGCCCACCTTCTCCATCCATCGACAACCAGTTCATCGAGATCTCTTTCAACATGTCTGACTTCGCCAACCAGAACGACCATGTCGTTTCATCCATCGAGTCTGAGCCTAGCTCCGGTCTGCAGAACGCAAAGTCTTCAGTCGTCAACAGTAAGGTGCGTAAATTCTGGCTGCCGCGGAATATCTGGGCTCGAAGCTGACATTTGAAACAGTTTACACAAGCTTCGAAGCTCTCTGACTGTTCAACTAACCTGTCAACAGATGCTTCTGCTGCCGCTGATGCCGTCAAGAACCACCCCATAACTCAGAACATTACCAACGGTATGCATTGATCTTATCTGAAAATCTCTGATGAGGGTCAGTGCTGATAGTTCGCAGGCCCAGTTGCGGAGAATGTAAAGGACCAGACTGCAAAGACCTCAGCTGAATTCTCGAATCTCGCTGCCTCTCGCACAACTCCAGCTACTCCAGCTGCCACTGGCCAACCCCTCACGCACTACCACTCCTTCTTCTCAAGCCTTCTGTCATGGGAGCACCCCCGCGCATCCGGCATCGCATACCTGGCAACCGTTCTCTTCATCTTCGCCGCCAGATACCTTGATATCATCCGATACAGCTTCAAGGTTACATATATGATTTTGGGTATTACTGTATTGGCTGAGGCTGTTGGAAAGGGTCTCTTCTCTACAGGCTTCACTTCCCAGGTCCGCCCCAAGAAGTACTACACTGTTTCCAAGGAGACTCTGAACTCTCTTATCGGAGACGTTCATGAGCTCATCAACTTCTTCGTTATCGAGGCTCAGCAGATTGTCTTTGCCGAGAACTTGTTCGTGTCTGGTGCTGTAAGTACTCTACAATTTTTACTGATCGACTCCACCTGACATGTTCCCAGGCATTCATCGGAGCTTTCCTCTCCTACTATCTCATTAAGGTTGTTCCTTTCTGGGGCCTCTCTCTTATTGGAACTTCCGTTCTCTTCCTCGCCCCATTGATCTACAAGACCAACAAGGAACTCATCGATGCCAACCTTTCCAAAGCCTCGTCCGTCATCAACCAACAAACCGAGCAAGTCAAGCAAATTGCAACCCAACAAGCCGCGCGCGCTACTGAGACGACCAAGTCGCTTGTCGGTGATTACTCTGCCAAGGCATCAGAGATGATCGGCAGCGCCCGTGGACGTTCGACCTCTCCAATCGCTTCCGCGAAGCCCGCTAAGACTGAGCCTCTCGATGTCAAGGAGAACATCCCAGCTTACAAGAGCGAGGATTTCCCTATTGCACCAAAGGAGGAGTTCAAGTCCTCAGCACCTGCTGTTGTGGACGAGCCCTTGATCGCTACATAAATTTCTCCCACCCCACAACGTCCTAAGAATGTCATCGAAGGAGTATAATACGGTTGTGAGGATGATATATTCTAGAATGGAATGCGAGGAAACGATCAACGAAAAGGTACGAGCTACGATGCGACGCTCTCGGACGGTATGAACAATTCACACCGACCAGGATTGGAGTCTTGGGACTTTTACGAACATGGACAGGCTTAGCATGACTTCATGAGCAAGTTATTGTATTATGATGCGTTGGGTGAAGGCTTTTCCTACTGCTTGGTGCTCTTGACTTGGTAATCTGCGAGTTGTCTCTTTGCTCATGATGAATACCTCTTAAGGTTGCTATTGGGCAGTTTGCTATATTTTTTGTTATTGCGTTTCATGCATGGCTTGCGTGCGTGAAAATTTGTTATGTGTCGAATAGGTGTACCGAGTGGCAGGTATAGGGGAGAAAATGTCATTACGAGAATACATATGTTCCCTAATCATACTGATCCGTGTTTGAGTGTGATGTTGTGGCCCATCCTTTTCCTGAAGAACTACCCTTAGACCCCCCCCCCCCCCCC
>JGI24512J20087_1000312_pt1 | contig 33113 bp, 33 predicted proteins | sample LinPmetageLP35_FD_20087 | JGI IMG/M metagenome (IMG submission 20087) | reverse complement strand
CCCCCCCCCCCTATCTCCGCACCCTCCACGATCTTCCTCCTCAACGCCTCCCACCTCTTCCTCGCAGCATCGGGCTTGATACCCAGTCTCTCGGCCGTGACGTGGTGGTCTAGTTTGGGTGTGTTTTCGAGGGCGAGGGCGAGGAGAGTGAGATCCGCGGGGTTGAGTGTGATTCCGCCGGTGGAGGGGGTAGAGGGGTTGCTAGTTGAGGTGTTTGGTGGCATTTTGCGGGTTGTGGTCGGGGTTGACTGGTTGGTGTGGTGTGGTGAGATGAGATGAGATGGATGAGATGGATAAGATGGATAGATGGTTGGTTGGTGTAATGGTGTGGTTTGCCGAGATTAATTTCTTATGAGGAGTCTTTCTTATGTTGTATGTGTGCGTATGCGAGAGATTTCTGATGAGTGTGCTGAGTATGGCGGTGTGATCAGTGTTTGTTCTTGTGTTGTTCTTGGCTCTTCGAGAGAGACGAACGAGTATTTATATTCTTACGGTATGCAAGCAAGCGAACGAGCAGGCAGCAAGCACATGCATCACTTAATTCCCTGAATTTGGAAAGAAAGAACGTGCGAACATGCCCGAGAAGCTCCCTGAACGAGATACTTCGCGCTCTTTCGTGCTCCAGACAGAAGCCCACGTGGTTGAATGACTGTAGACTAATAAATAGTGTTTAAAGATGGAAGGAAAGTTACCAAACAGGCAAGCGAGAAGAAAAGTAAACAAAACCATAACTTGAAGTAAGAGCGGAGCACGGCGGACGACATAGACAAGAACTGCAAGGGTAAAATTATGGTAGACGAAGTGAGTTTGAGAGTAGTTGGTGGTATCAATTCATAACATATATATCTCTCATCTATATGGATATATCCCCTGTACCCCATCCCTTTCCCAACCATGTATGCAACCACCCTACCCACCCATACCCAGCCGAGATACCACACAAATCTCTTGTTACATACCCAGCCAACCACACTCAAGATCATCTAGCCATTATGCATTAAGCATATATCATATCATATCGCATAACATTGCGCATATCATCAATCGAACCTCGCACTACGAGGCAGCACATCGCCGGTGCTATATCTGATCTGCGCCCAGCGCCAGAGAGCACCCCCAAAAACCAAAATGTTCAAATGCAAACCCAAGCAGATACAAAAGTGAAAGATCTCATGTAAAATGTTCCTAGATCCAATCCATGCTTGCTTGCTCGCTGACTTTGCTGCCGTGAAGGAGTAAATGAAATGCCGTGATGCGAAACTTTTTGTTTGCGATTGCGATGTGAAGACGTGAGAGGTCAAAAGCCATTAACGTCGTGTTAATATGGTAGTCGGAGTTGAGAAGCGTGACAAAGCGTCGTCAATTGTCGCGACGTCCAATGTCCACAGCGAAGTAGGAGGCAATGACGGGTTTCCTCCGAATCATTATACCATAATCCACTCCCCATCACTGCCCTCCATGAACTTCGACCATCTAAACGGCACGCCAAACTCCCCATTGCCTGCACAAGTGCCGTCCTCCTTCTCCGCCCACAACTTCTCTAAGACCTCTAGACCGGCAAGGTTGTTGAGGTACCCACTTCGACCCATAATCTCTCTACACTTGGTGCGGACGATGCTCTGCTGCAACTCGTTGACACATTCGCTTCCACCAATGAAGAGTGGCCAGAGGAGAAACTTCTCGGCGCCGGATCCTTGCTCGAGACTGGTGACGTAGAACAGGACCTGGGAGACGAGGTTCTGGAAGTTGAGGTGCGAGGAGGGGAGATTGGGGCATGCGAGACGCTCGGTGTACAAGAGAGCTGCGTAGCGGAAGGCTTCGGAAATGTAGCCGAAATCGCGAAGTTGAGTTGGGGAGGGTGTGACGGGGAGAGTGGCGACTAGGCGCGAAGGGTCGAATTCCCAGTCCTGGAGAGCATGACGAGCAGCTTTCCATTCGAGCCAGAAAGTAGTGCGTAGATCGTCGTGGGAAGTGGTGGATGTGAGGGCTGGGAAGGCCGCATCGTCGTCGAGGGTGGAAGCAAATCCGTTGCCATCGAAGTTGTGTGCGTGCAGATTGTAGAAGTCGGCTAGAGCCTGACCGGCCAATCCTGGGCGAGGGCGAGGTGGTGCTGGGCGACGTGATTCCATATCTGGTGGCCCGGCTTGGTCGAGGACCGGTCGGTGTTGACAAAGCATGTTCAGGCGGCCGAGCTTGCCAATAGTTTTGAAGAGAACCGAGTCGCACCCTGCGATATTTTCCAGGGCGTGATTGGGGTGGACTGGGTTGGCGATCATCTCTAGATAGCCACCGCGGAGTTGAGCTTCGCGATCATTGATGCTGGCTGCAATGCCATCGAAGTAGGTGAAGAGAGTTTCCATCCAACCCCAGTTGCCAGTCTCGACTCCTGAGTCGCGCATACCGAGAATCTTCTTGACACCTGCGAATTGAGTGCGGAACTGTGCAACACCAGATTCGCACATGCGGTAATGGCAGAGAATAAATAGTGTCGCAAGGACACAATCGTGACGAGCCTTTTGAGGGTCGCTTAATTGCTGGTTTAGGAGATGGACTGCTAGCGTCCTATGCTGATACTCTTCTTGAAGAGAAGAATCTGTTGGTGGAGCCTCGGGTGACAGTGGGTGGTTTGATGTTCTCCTTACGGGAACAGGTCGGCTACCTCCATTGATTCGATCCTGGAATTCAAGCTCGATTGGTTGACGCCAATGATCTTGTCCTAGCGACTGTTTTCGCTTCATGCGAAGATTGCATGCTGCGAGAGCACAAATTGCGTGCTGTAGGCTCTTACTCGAAGAAGCGAGGCCGAGGATGTGTTCCCGATAGGGGTTATTCGGGCTGTCGAGGACAACAACTGAAGGGCAGATGATTTTCTCGTAGTAATCCAGGAAGAAAGATACACGTGGAGACATCTCCGAAGAGAAGGAGGATGACATCGAGTCATGACCCAGGTGGTAGGGGTCCGACTCAGAAGCGGCTTGAGAATGCGAATCATCGTCGTTGACCGAAGTCCAGCCAAAATGACTGGATCGAGCGCTGGTAGCATACATCTCTGCGTCTTGGGCGTGGTGGAAGCCCCCTTGCTTTGTTAGTCGATGCGCATGCACGAAGTATTAGGCTGATTTGAAGGACTTACCCAGGATGTCGTCATCATAGAACAAATCATGAGCACCTGGAGACGGTTGATGTTGACGGCTCTCAATAACATCATATTGGTTCTGATGGGAACTGATGCTGGAACTGATTTCCGATTGCGCGTAGAAGTGTTCGGGACATGAGGTTGGACCACGTGAATCTGCCATCATACCCGCGGCAGGACTATCTGCTGTTGAATTCCTCGAGGAGTAGCTGTTATACATTGGAATCGGGCTGTTCATGAATGGAGCATCGTGGTCGGGAAATGATTGACTGATAGGTGAAGCATAATCGCTCTCCGCGTAAGTACTTAATGAATCGATGGAACTTGCTAGTCCCATACCATCACTTCTTCCCAGGCTCAGAGTATGAAGTCGATGTAATTGCGGCAATTGTCTTTGGTGGTTCATGGCGTCCTGGTGATAGTCATGTATCGGGTAATCATGAGATACAGCCATATTCCACTCCGGCAGCTGGTGCATTGGAGGCGCAACTCCATTGGGGGCCATATTGACAAAGTCATAAGTCGTAAATGGGCTGGCGGGAATGGAGGCCATATGCTCCATCTTGATCTTGATCTCATCTTCGCTGCCGTCAAGATGTCTCGAGACTGTCGATGCAGCTCGTGGTCGATTCACCGGGGGACTTTTTGGAGCAGGAGCTGATCTCGCAACGGGTAGAGATAGGCCGCGTAGTTTCCCTCGACTTGCCACGCCCACGCCCCAGGTCAATTGGGTTTTGTATCCCGAACATTCGTTGCCCACCTCCAAACATTGTGAACAATATGGTCGTCGACGGTCGCACTTGAGACTCCTTTTGGTACATGCGAAGCAATCGTCAGAAGCACCGCTAGCTGGAGCTCGACGCCTTCGCTTGCGCTGTGGTACTGTCGGCGGGTCCGAGGGCGAACATGAGGAAGGAGGACATGCGACTGGTAAAGTCATGGTTGAGAATAGAAATTCGAACTGGGGTTGAATGTAAAGTGAAAATTTGTTAGAGCGGTATGGAGCACATTGAGCAAGCTATGTGTAAGAAATGGAAACTTTGAGGTTCAAGAATTCACTCGTGGGCCAACGTCTGGTTGCGGGAGAGGTTCGAGTGGGCATTGGCGTCCATTATGAGGAAGGCGGACATCGAACTAACTAGGGCCCGCTTTGGAGGGGGAAGGGGAGGGGGTGGGAGAGGAACGAGAGATGGATGCAGATGCAAGAGCAAGTGCAAGTAGTGCAGAGAGGCAAGAGGGGAGGGGAGGGGAGGTATGGATGAGGTAGGCAAGGTATGGGAAGGGTAGGTAGGGTAGGGTAGGGTAGGGTCTGGCAGGGTAGGGTAGGGTCTGGCAGGGCAGGGCAGGGCAGGGAAGGGGATAGTATGGATGTGGGATGTGCGAGATGGGATGGGATGTGATGGGAAGGGGATGGCGGATGGGATAGATTTAGGATCAGACTACTGTACTAATACAGTACAGTACTAATGCTGGTTCACGATTACTGTACTGGCTGCTGAGTGGATATGATTTGATAGGAGGGACTGATTGGATTGGCTTAGAGTGAAGAGAGAGCAGCAGGCCAGCAGCAGAGGGCAGCAGCAGCAGCAGCAGCAAGAAGCAGGCCAGGGAACAAGTGCCAGGGCAGGGAAAGGCAAGACAGGGTAAGGGTAGTGAGTGCTGTTAGGATAGGTAGGGGATTTTATCGGCTCTCGGTTGGTGTGACTTGCTCTGGTCGGGTCTGGTCTGGTCTGCGTTGGTTTGGTTTGGGTTCGGAGGATGAGGGGTGGTGGGATAAGGAGTTGCAGACCAGAGCTAGACATTGCAAAAATGTATTGATTAGAAAATAAAAGACTGATTTGCAATAGCAAGAGAGAAATCATGACGGCGATTCTGTCATTGTGAAAATTCTGCATCCGGATGCGCCGTGGGAGAAGTGCCAGCCTTCAGCGCAGAGAAGCACCGGTTTTCAGCAGAACAGCAAAACACAGCCAACCTGAGCAGAGAGACAGACAGAACTGACACAGCAGACAGAACCGACAGAGTTCAGTGCGACGATCAGCACGGAGCGCGCGACAGGGGGCGAATCGCAAGAGACAGGGATCTTGGGCGAGTTCAGCAAGAAATGACAGGGGACGATCAGAAATCGACCGGGGCGTTTACTTAGGCCGCCTTAGCCCGGCAGGGGTCTCTCCACCGACGACAGGGGCTGAAGATGCTAGCTGCCAGTGTTGGCAGGGGTTGCCACAGCCGAGGCGCCTTCATTGCTCCATCTCGACTGCCATCCCCGAGATGCGCCGCCAATCATATCTGCCCGTCGGCCAGTGGAGTCTCGGCTTCAACGCTTCTCTGCAGAGGAAGCCCTCTGCAGCCTTCTATACAGGGCATACAGGGCATACAGGGCATATGGGCAGGCATCATTCTATTTGGCTGCTGTTGCCCAGGTGCTTCTCTGCTTCGAGAGCTTCTGCTCCCCTGGAATTCTGCTCTGTCTGCTCCTCTGCCTGCTCCTCTTCAGCGCTTGATCTGTGAATCCCCTCCCCGCCCCTGGTCTGTACATATCTACATGCATCTTGTCTTGCTGGCCTGCCCCTCCCTAGCACCAGAAGGGAACCGCTCCGTACCTCACCAGGAAAGCAGGTAGTCGAGACTCCCCCTCTTGAGATGAGACGTTGAGATGTTGAGGAGAAATAGACCCTGATCATCGAGGGCCTCGAGATTGAGAAGCAGCAAAAGTCCCTCGAATGCGACCTCGACTAGCCTTCCCAGTCATATGAAGATCTCGTTTGCACTTTATCATTCCCAGTAATTATAACCGCCGCCAGTGAGTAGTCCACAAGTGCTCCGACCACGAGCAGAACCTACCATACAGCTTTCGGCCTTCGGTATGTGCGAACGTCTTGTTCTAAAAATCAGGGACCAGTTAGTATCTTAGTATTGACATTAGTCGAGCTTTCCGATATGTCCAAGCACGAATAGAACGACCACTACTGCCAGCTGGTATCCCAAGTCCCAGCTACTACGAAGTGCTGTACCAGGTCGGTTCGACGATCTCCTCAAGACATTTGCCCTCCTTTCATTTCAACTACATAGGAACCAGTCTCGTGAGGACCTATCAGTCGGACAAGCATAACTAGGAGCGTTTAGTCCAGCTTCCCCTCCTTTTACAAACTTGCTTTCTCCCTTTTCTCCAGACTACAGATATGAATCTCCGAACTTCGTAGGTAATAGTGTCCAACGACAACTCACTCATTAGTCAAAGTCTCTTGCTTCCCCCTCATCTGCAATCTGCAATCTGCAGATGGGATGGATTTCCTCCGTGCCGCTCACGCGCTGGCTTGTCTGGCTTGCTTCAACAACGGTACAGTACCGTTCTTGCGATTCTCACCTGCAGCCAGCATTCCAGTTTCAAGCATCACCCACACTTCCTCCCATCTGAGCTGCTCTCCCGAGTTAGATGCAAAGATGTGATGTCTCGCAGTAGAGTAACACGGTACGGTAGCAGAAAATAGTAACAGCAACCACCACGAACCACTGCCACGGCAAGCCCTCTGTGCTCAAAGTGTGGTTGTGGAGGATGATCACAAGCCGCAATTCGCTACACCGTCTCAACAAGGCAGTTGCATCAGGGCTCATGACGGGATGGCGCAAATCAGAGGGATTCAGAGCTTGAGCTTGCTTGCATTTGCACTTGTTTGCTGCGAGACATTAAGCTTAACATGTTATTTCTCCTTGTCTTGCTTGCTCCTACCTGCCCTGTGGCTCTTGATTGACATTCGCTCCTTCCTTCCTGATCGTCAATGCCGCATGACAACCACGCCAGCATCTCATCTCATGATCCCCGTCCCTTGCTCTCCGACATCCTGATAATCAAAAAGACCTCAAGCCAGAATCAGAGACACACTATCGCGCTAACCTGCCACCCGCAACCTCATCCGCAGCCACAAACAATCACCGAGCCCGTGGCCTGTCTTTTCAACTTCCATGCGACCTTCCAGCCTTTCCAGCCTTCCTTCCAGAATCACACACATTTCTTCCATGTGAAGCGCCGCCGCTGGGGAGAGCCTGTCTCTCGGCCGGGACTTCAGTCGGAGCCCTGTCCTGGCCCTGGCCTTGGAACAGGTCCGTCCGCTAAGGATGACCTCTGGCGCTACAGCAAAAGCCCGGGGTGGCTCAAGCCTCACCAGCACGTCCAACCATCACCACTGAAAAGTACGGTAAAAGTATTTGCATCCACTAGGTGGACATATCATCACCGGCACCAACACACACATGATGTGCGCCAGCAAGCAGATATATATTACTTCACTACTCACAGTTCGCCTACGCCCATACGCCCACCCGCTACCAAACATTGCATCACGAACTAATCTAGCGAATGTCCTCACCGTCGCGTCTCGACTCACGCGCGCACTACTCACTCTACTCCCCGAATCCAAGAATGTCGCTTTGTAGCGCGTTTGGGAGTCTGCACCAGCGGAGATGAGACGAAGTGTACAGACGAGGGATGGTGTTCATGAGAAACGAGCTGTGGCAAGCCGAAGACGAGATGCAAGACACGACAAGAAAAGCCGACGCGGGAATAATGAAAGCGGTTGGCTGGTCGGGCGGGGCGTTGGCGTCTTCTTTGCCTTCTTCGATGATTGCTTCCATGATGATTCCATATTTCCCGTTCCGCTTCACCTCGGGACATCGAAAGCCACAGGCGTCAATCAGCCATTGACGGCGAACTTACTGCCTGCTGGTGTGGGTGTGCCCGCGTGGGTGTGATGCCATGGGCGGCCATGGCTGATGTCTGTGGGGGCAACACAGATGCGATTGATCGATACAGTCGATGATGTGTGGATGATGGTTTGGCTCCCGCGGCAATGCCGTACGAAGGAATGCTTGAAGCCCCGAACTGCCAGCCCGGCCGTTGAAAAATGGCGTTTTTCAAACTCTCTTACACGCAATAATCCAGTTTGAAACGGCCAATAATAGCGGCTGAAGAAGAAAAAACCCGTATGGCAACCGCAATTGCCTCTTTACTGCCGCGCCCGATGGAAGAGCCAATTCTCAAGACGGGGATCTGCCTAGCAGGACTCTCCACGACTGGCAGAGCAATCTATTTTATCCTCGGCACGCAAAACATACCCGGTCAATTTCATCGTATCCTTGCAATGTCCAGAGCGCGTTCAAGGCACAGTGCTTGAGCAGCAAAGATAAGCAACGCTCCAAAGATAAGGAGTGCCCTACTGTATGCACAGCACAGGAAAATGGTCAAGCAACAGCACCAGCTTTCAGGACAGCGATGAATGTGAGTGGTTGCTGAGGGACAATTAAGAGGGGCAGCCCGCCGGATGCGCTGCTATTTGCATCCATGCCAGTACAGTACCCGTACCTTGCGATTCGCAACCAGCATATCACATCGACGGCATCGCCTTTGTCAGGACTGACGAACTACTGACACCAATATCTTGGGCCAGGCTTTCCGTCCATCATTCGCATCACTTACTGTCCAAGACTGTTCCTACAGCGTGCATGCGCCGGCATGACTTGGGCAGCATGACTTGGATCGCGCGCGCATGTGCGAGGGACAGCACTATAAGGTACATTACATTGCAGCTCGAAGTCACCCTACCTACCCTGTCTCTTCTCCTTTGAATCATTCAAGCTCAACAACAAGAGCAAGAAGCACGTCAAAGGGTCCGTGACAGCCTTGGAAGTCTAGGAAGGAGGAGCTCAAGGCTGCATGTTCTCCTAGTTGACACTTCCACCTTCCTCCTTTCACTCCACATCCCACGATGCCAAGAACGACTGTTTTCATGGATTCGTGGTTCCACAACCCATGCCATGATCTCGCGATGCCCTTCTTCAATCCTTCTAGAACATGGCGTGCAGCTTCGTTGTGGAGTTCGGATAATCTGATTGCAAAGCAGCTCCAACCAGCGTTGTACAGAGACCCGTATTCTCGTATACTCTTGATGGAGTAGTCTGACTTCAAGATAAGAAAATTGCCGCGGGAGAAATTTATCTCGTGAGTTCGGAGTTTTTATGGGCGTCCGAGAGATCTTCCCTTGTTTACTCGTTTATCTGTCTGTTCTCGCAAGGAGAAGCCAGCCAGCTAATCTCGGAACATTTGTAAAGTTTTCATAGAACCCCTCACGCTCACGCTGTTTGAACAAGGCATCAGAACTTTGATCAGATCTAAGATAACTCAAAGATAAGGGAGTGACAGTCAGACGGCTCTTTACGCTTATTTACGCTTCAAATCGTCGTTCTGGCACTCGCAGTTCCAGCAATTCCGCGCTCAGAATGAGATGAGATGAGATGAGATGTGAAGGCCGGTCGGTCAGTGCTCCCGTAGGATCACGCTTGTCAAATAAGGTCAACACCAGCGCCAGCACCATCGTCACCGACGGAAACTTGTTCGCACACCGCAAAGCGCAAAGCGAAGGAAAAGCACAGCGCATCTTCTGCTCTTGCTTGCCTCGCTGGCAGCACTTCTCGTCATTTCAAGGTAAGTTCGAGCTCGTAGCTTTGCAGGCGGGCGCAACCCAAACCGGCCACTATTCAGGGCCCTGATCATCTCCACCAATGAACTCTGTTCGGACACCGGATCCTAGTCGTAGCTCGGCACTACTGCACGTCTAGTGGCGGGCGATGCGTGCTCACATTGCGCTATCTCTGGTGGGTCTTTTTGAAGTGGAGAGCAACACGGCTCGGAGCACTAGAAGCAATCGAAGTCTGCATCGAAGGTTTGGGCCAGCCACAATGGAAGCCGCCGAACCACGATCGAAGCATTCGATTCGACTGGACTCAGGAGACAAACAACCTCGTCTCCAGGAACTGTCACCTGAATGACTTCGATCTATCCAATTGCAGCTGCATATGATGGTGAACCCCTGAGTCGGTGAACATTCCGTTAGCACAAGTTCTCGTCGCACGGCACGGGATATGAATAACGATGTCACTGGCATGCACCCAGCCGTCGCCGTCATCGACTAATCCTGCTGTCTGCCCGTCTGGCTGTCTGTGCTATCTTCGCAATCACGTAAACACAGCTCTCGAGCGTCAACTATTACCACTAACCATTAAACTTTGATAAGTGTAGCTTCACACTAACATCACTGACCGCCGCCGTCTCTATTACCCCACAACTTAGCATTTTTCGCTGGCGCGCCCTCTGAAAGTGCCATTTTCGCGTTGTTCAAAAGTAGAGACCTCGCGATCACCGAGCTGATCTGTCAAAGCTCCCCAGAAACTGAGTGCCGGATGGATTGGATACAAACAATTTGTGGGGAAACCATACCAGAGCTACAGTAAAGCCGGAAGATGGAAGCGGTCACTCGGTCGATAAGATGAGATGGAGAAGAATTGGAGAGGCTTCGGTTCGTTTGAAGCCGAACGAACTAACTGCTTTTTCTCCCTTACCGTAGAAGTAAAAAAGTCTAAATAACACCAAGGTCTGGTTCTGTTAAACGCCCCCACTGAGTAGTCAAAGGGAGTAGATGAGGAGATGAGAAGCTATCCGAATCAGGATATATGTCCGTGTTCGCAATATCTTGGTGAGGATTGAGGAGAAGATGGATAATTGGCTTCTGATTTTGAGGAGAAAGGGGGGAGGAGAGGAGGAGGACGAGCTTGAGCTCTTACGAGATGGAAATTTCGTTGTTGAGTTCCCCTCATTTTCACCTCTTCATCTTTGGACGGAAGGGTACTTACTGTAAAATCAGGAATTGAAGAAGGCAAGCCACAGAAACACTTCTACACGAGACCAGCAGCAGCCTCGCCCCGTGTGTGACGGTGAGCTCGGCCGCCTACAAAGCGATATATGTCACTACTGGGCGCTGGAATGAACTTCTATAACCACGACTCTGGGGACTTTAACTGTTCGGATTTCAGACTCCAGCATTGGAATGGCTTCGGAATTTCTTTCCAGTTTCTCCAAGATAGATTCCTCAACTGTAGCTATCTATCTGCTAGAAATACAAGTCAAGGGGAGGGGAGACGAAAGAGTAATGCCAATATCAACAGTATTCTGAAGTTTCCTATTGGTGCTCCTCCTCCTTCTCCTCTCTTGTCGTTTCGGTCTGCGACCCGAGTCCGAGATAGGTCTCTTCTCTCTCGTAGGTACAGACTGTACGGAAAGAGTAGATAGACAGCGCAGCCTCGCGACTTCTGAGCTTCACTCACCGCTGATTCGACGGTCCGTCCCACCGTCGTCCCAATACTCACATCCAGTCTTCCACCACTCACCTTGAGATATTCGATGAGTGAGAGAACGACGCTGCAGCACAGCACACCTCACGCTACCGTACAAGCGCTTAAGCGGAGTGATCGATGGGCGTTCTGTGGCGCAGACAGAAGTGGATGCAGATCTGAGATAGGAAGGAGATGAAACGTTACTCGGAGTTGGAGGGTCTTGGCGGTCTGGGTGCGCTAGTACTGTGGTAGTGAGCTGGGAGATGTAGGGGTTTGGATTGGACTGGATTGGATTGGATGAGGGCAGTCGCTGATCGAGAGGTCTGGACTAGGCTGGGCTTCTAGAAAGTTGAATGGAAGGAAGTGAGATGTGATGAGGGGAGGGGAGAGGTGCATGGGAAGCGATGAGGTGGGAAGGGATGAGGCGGATGTGTGAGTGAAAGAGAAAGAGAAGAGAACAGACAAGGGAAGCAAGCCTCACAGTTCATGGTTTAAAAGATCACAAGGACTCAATAATTTAATCTATTTTCTTTGAGACTTTGACTCGGTGAGGGCCAGCCAGGTGAGAAATGCTGAGAGATGGGAGAATAGATGATCAATGCGGCTGCACAGCAAAGGCGAAGCACATACGGTATCAGACGGAGCAGACTGTCCTGTCCAGAGGAATATCGATATTTGAGATTATGTTGGAGTGTTTACGGACGGACGTCACTGTTACAGCGGTTGTATTGGTAATCGCATCCAAGATCCTGGGTTTTCGATTAGCTGGAGGTAAGGTGACTGCAGCTTCATCGATTGATTTGAGATGTACATGCTGCGAGATATAGAAATAGAAACAGAGCAATATAAAAGAGAGGCTTGTGCGCAGCTGATTTATTGCATTTCCAAAATGCTGGGTTGAGAGGTTGTGAATTCTGGTAAGGCTGTCTTTGTTCATGTATGACTGTCTGTAGGCAATTAAAACCCATACCGGTAGGGCTGTGCTTTGGAGGTCACAGCATGGTCACAACATACCTGTGTGATCACAGCATGACGAGAGTGTGGTATGTACTTTATTTTTCTGACTTGAGTATTGGAAATGTGGTAGTCTGAGAGCTGGTTGTAGAAGGTATCTCTGTCGTGAGTTTCTATCTTGAGAAAGGTCCTGATGACGAGGCAGGGCTGACTGACGATGCGGAACTACCCAGGTGCAAATGATGATGATGATGTGTGTGACGATGACATGTGAAGGTTGAAAGTGATGCGATTTGATGATGCTTTAGAGGGAATGTGGTGTGGCGATATATTGCTGATGCCATGGAATGATGGAAGGATTTTGAGATAGCAGAGCGTGGGGGTTTGCATTCTTGAGATTCCAAGTTCTGAGTGAGAAACGTGGGTGAGCGACAAACTCACTTTATTTGGATTGGCATGCGTCTGACAGCTGCACGAGTGTAAATCAACAAATGTCTTAGAATGGACGTCTCCTTCCCCTTTGGACTTGCTTTCTTCAAGCTTTGGAAACCCCTGAACTATCTTGACTTTGAGCCTGAGCATTGGGGATGGTGCTGAAATGGGGATTGAGTTCTGGCGGAAGGGCACGTGGAGGGGCATCTTCTTATCGGCACGTGCGATAAGGATTTAAGCTTAAACAATTTTCTCGAGTTTCTTCAATTTGCGTATTTCGAGATTGCCAGCTTGGGGATAGAACGACATCAATCCAACCCCGCACACGCCTCACCTTTATACCTCAACACACAAGAGAGATAAGTTGTTGACCGGAGCAGGAAATCCTGAGAAGGAGATCAAGCCAAGATGGGTCGCGAATTACAGAAGAAGAAGAAGAGATCTTCGATCCCGAAGATCAAGATGAAGCCGAAATCGAAGAGAGTCAATCCTTTGGGAAACCCGATTATTGCTGCGAATTGGTATGTCTCTCCTCTGTTAATATCTGCTAGACCTGTAAGACAGCTCTGCGATGGTGTAGCATGCCATCCTTTTGCCAAACTGTTGTAGCTCATACAGCCCAATCGCTTTCCTACCTGCTCCAATTGAATACAACATATCTAACAAACCTCTTCACAGGAATCAAGACGAAACACTCACCCAAAACTACCGCCGTCTCGGTCTGACCTCACGCCTCAACTCTGCCACAGGTGGCACCGAGAAACTTCGCGCAGGAGACATCTCTAAAACCTCCACCACCTCCAAACTCGCCATCTCCAACGCCATCCCCAAACAATTCGCCCCCTCCTCCGCACGCGTCGAGCGCGATCCTACAACCGGCAAGATCCTGCGTGTCATCCACGCTGAAGACGACAATCCACTAAACGACCCTTTGAACGTCGTGGAGGCGATGGATTTCGAAGGTGCGGAAGACGATGGCGAGGTCTTTGAGGGGTTCGAAGGAGAGGAGACCCGGGTTGGGAAATCTGGGAAGAAGGGGAAGAAGAGTCAGAATGAGATTGTGAGGAAATTGGAGGAGCAGGCTAGTATGGTTGCTGAGAAGAAGGAGAGGACACAGAGTGAGCGCGAGAGGGAGTGGATTGAGAGGCTGGTGGGGAAGTGGGGTGAGGATTTTGAGAAGATGGCGAGGGACAGGAAACTCAATCCTATGCAGCAGACGCCGGCGGACATCAAGAGGAGAGTTGGGAAGTGGAAGGCGAAGGGTGGTGTGCTGCCTGGTGCTATGGAGGCTTGATTTGGTATGAAGAACTGAGAGTGATGTTAAAATGTTCGGTGTTTTGGGCGTTTAGGGATGGTGGATTCATCATGTGTGCCAGGTTTCTAGATAAGAATCGATTTATCGCAATGATGTACTGCCTCTGTACGATCCAATCAAGGAAATATGCTCTCTTCATTTAGGTCTCTCACAATCATATCCCATAAGTCTATAAAATCTTCAAGCGAACGCCGAAGTCGGAAGTCAACAAAGACCTTTGGCAAAGTACCTATTCAATCTATCTCACAAACTCCACCAATACTATAATGCTGAGCAAAGAGAAGAGCATCTTTCATTGCTGTCCAGCCCATTCCATCTGCCGATTAGCTTCGGAACCCTCGTCGTCATCATTATCTCGGGACGTTTTTCGATTCGCAACCAACGACGAGAATGATGGCAGTGGCGTCAGCCAACCCCACCTTTGAGACAACTTTAATCCAACGTTCCAACATCCTGCTCACAGAAGTTGGAAAGGCAATACTGTCGGTTGGGAATGCCTTTCTGGTGATGGGCTTGTGGAACGATGGCTGTTGTAGGTGTGCTTGGTGCCTTGGTCTGGTGGCAATTGGGTTGTATTTATAGGGGTTTGAGACTTTGGTGTTTGTGTTTGGAAAGGGCATCCTCCCTGTTTGTGCAATCGATATATCAACATGTGTTTGGTTTTTGTTTGGGGTAGGTAGGAGTTGCTTCTAGATACCTGGTACTGTAAGAGCTTGCTGGGTGTGACGTTTTATGTTATCTCCTGGCCATCCAAAGGCTGGCTCTCATGGACGAAGAAAAGCCTATTTTCAGACTCTTTACTGGATTGCCTGAGCAAGATTGAGTGGATGATAAACGTAGTCCATCGTCTTATGTATGATGTTTCTCATCAAAAGTTGCTGAGGTCCGTTAGATAGAATCAGATAAAGTCCCACCTCGCCGTCAATTGACTGATCCTAGGGCTTCGGAGAGCGTAGGAGTAAAGTTGGCAGATATGGGTATTTGAAATGAGATGCGGTCATGCATTACATTTTGTTAAGCTGAAAAATAATCTGTCTTTGTAGGTACTTATCATTATTTACAATTACCTGAATCTTCCTCTAAAGGTGTCTTCAAGGTTCAAGGGATCTTTATTGTGAAAAATGGACTTGTAAAAATGTTCACCAACTCCAACTCAAATTTGAACAATTACAGCTACTTTATTAGTACATAAGATAGTTGCCAAGTGCGAAATGTGGTAAATCAATACGGAAAATACAGGTCTTCAACCTCGGGCAGTCAGAAATAAAGCCCAGGACAACAGCTCGCTTAGGTTGTTGTCTCCATTCCATCGACCACTTCACTTCAACAGTCCGATGCAAGAACGTTGTGATACGACCAATAACAAATTCCTTTACGTGCAGAGTTTACTAGTTCATTCTATGCCACAATCTCATTCACACTTGTTATATTCACGGCGAGGATATACTTGAAGAGGACGATGAAACAAATTTTCGATAGCGGTGTAGAAATGCGGGTCTTGCGGCCCCATTAATCTATTGGAGCTCGGAGACCATCAAAATATCCGTAAAGCATCAATTGAACTCTCCATGGTCTATTGAATAGCAGAGCAGGTTGCATATGAATGCATGTTCCATGCAGAAAAGGATTGGCTAGTCATATGGGAAATGTGGACGAAGTACAACTCCTGAAGCCAAAAAAAAATGGACAAAAGATGAAAATCCCAAAACATACAACAGCAGGGATTCGCTGATGGTCACCCACTCAACTACTAATCTGCCGATCTGGTGCTTGTGTATGGCAGAGCGGACGGGATGCCCATTTCTCACAAGTCTATGGTCGTATGTGACAGCTAAATTCTTACCTGGAACTATTTACAGCTCAAGAAGGTGGATGTCCGGTACAAGACTGCCAGATTTTTGGTACTCCGATAGAGCATGCCTTCAGTTTCTGAAGTGTTCAGATTGCTGTTCCGATGAAGAGATGAGTGAAGTCGTACACGACCTCAATTTCGCTGCGATCTGCTTGCTCGATTTGACTTCCAACAATTCAAGAGGTTTGGTAATCATGGCAGGCTGACAGCTAAGGGCCATGTAAAGCAGAAACTACGAAAGCACAGTGTCTATTCAATGTACCATACATTGTCAATTATCATCGAATTTGTGTTGACTTTCTCGCTTCCTCACAATGCTCCCATTGAGCTTTACTATGCACCACCGTAACTCCCCGGGCTAGGTAGTAGCCACATCGTGCGATGTGACAGCTACAGACGAGAGTGATACATGCTGTCAAAGCTGCGTTCTTAAGGCGATCGCCATGAAGACTGAACGATCCTCGTTTCTTCTCGTAGATCAAGCTAGAGCCTTGCCTAATTCCTCACCACGGTCTGCAGCTGCTTTGAGAGCTTTGCTGACCACTCCATCCATGCCCGACTCTTGGAAGCTCTTCAAAGCAGCTTCAGTTGTTCCCTTGGGACTGGTGACGTTGATGCGTAGCTGTCCTGGAGACTCGGTAGACTCAACGAGCATTTTTCCGGCACCAAGACAAGTTTGCTTAGCAAGACGTTCTGCCTGCTCTCTTGGCATTCCTAGGGCAGTGGCGCTTGATACCATGTGCTCTACTAAGAGGAAAAAGTAAGCTGGTCCAGATCCTGTGCAGCTACATTAGCGATCGAGCAGTAGTGAGAGCAGGTGAGGCATACCTGAAAGTGCCGTGACAACATCGATCAGCTCTTCTTTGTCAACCCACTCCGAAACTTTACTGAAACCCTCCAACAACGCCGTAACTAACTTCTTCTCATCCTCCGTAACACCAGCACCAGCAAACGAGCCCGATGCACCCTCTCCCAACAATGCAGGAGTGTTCGGCATGACACGAACAACCTTGGGAGCTCGTCCTTCACTGACAGTGAACCAATTCGTCAAAGCATCCAGAGGGATTCCCGCACAAATAGAAACAATGAGTGGTAGCTTCTGCTGTTTCGATTCACGCCACGAAGCTGCAAGATCCGAACACACGCCTTTTGCAACCTGCGGCTTGACGGCAAGCACCAGGACATCAGCATCCTGTGCGGCCTCGCTGTTCGACGTCGTGGTGCGGACTCCGAGCGTGTCCTCGACCTTCTTCCGAGTCACTTCGAATGGCTCTGAGACGATGATGTTTTGCTTGGTTGTGCTTCCTTTAGCGAGCAGGCCTCCGATGATCGCTGCCCCCATGTTTCCACCGCCGATGAAGCAGAGCTTGCATTCTTGGATCTGAGGTGTGGCCATCTTGATCAACACAGTATTCTTTTTTTGTTTTTGAAAGAGGGTCGTAGATAGAATTGTAGTCTTGGTAGTAGAGCCAATCGGTGCGTGTAATGGTTCGCGATTGGAAAGGGATGTATTGAAGTCGCTTGGCCGCAAGCGGTGATGATGTTTTCACCACGACTTTAGTGGCTCACGTGACCGAAACCTACCCTGATGATAATATCACTTCTCAGCTGCAGTCGAGGCTAGACAGTACGGATATGCTAGAGGCCTTTGCCTTCAGATCTTATGAAGTGAAACCAGTCCTGTTTGCTCCTTCTCAATAAATTTAGTTTTGGCGAGAGGTCCCTCTCACAAAGCGGCCTATCACAACAACCCTCACTTGAGATTTTGAATATATCAGCAGGACCCTCATCGATGTCTCTGGTCGATGGTTTCCAGCAAAACCCAACTCTCAATGCATCTAAGGGAAGTTTCTTACAATGTTGAACTCCTTCTTCGACAAGAACAAGCATTTTGGCTTCCCTGACAATCCCGCCCTCCGGAAGCCAGTTGCTGCTTGCCTATATCTTAGTAACCCGTAGTAGATATCCAAGACTCAAACTCCCGAATAACGGCTGTTTGGATATACTAGTGACTCCATTATAACGCTGTTACTGCGAAAATGTGAGAAATGATACAAAAGGAATTTTTCTCTCCAGGACGATTAAAAGTGTTTGTGAAACCTGCCATCAAACAGGTCTTTCTTGCACATTTCCGCTCATTTGAATGTAAAGAATAGGAGTTAACTACTCTCTCCTATTTACCAATCTTTCAAATTTGAGATGTGACTTGAAAGTCAAAATTTCTTGAAGTGATGCGGTAGACTTCAGTTCCAGGGCTTATCACTAGCACTGCCGCATTTGTGTATGGATAGCGAAGCCTAAATCAATACTGTACTAACTTATTTTGTAAGCCAGTCCAAAATACAACGCGAAACGTTCTAATGCCAGCAAAGTTCGAATCCATCAATGCTATAAAGAAATTTCACAACAGTTCTCTTCTTTTTATACTACCTTTTGCGAAAAGCACCCGACAACCTCGGAGCTGAACTCCCGAATCTGCTGCAAAGATGAATTCGAAGATTGTCTTCCCACCAAATGGCTTGCAGGAGTTGGAGAAAATCCTCGGTTTCCGTGCGAAAATGCTTCTTGACGTGGTCTTGATGTCGCTCGACTTAGAAGTCAAGACGGATACCCATGACAAGATGTGGGATGAAATTACCGAAATCGGTGTGTCTATACTCGACACGCGAAGCCTTTCAGATCCTCGAAGCATTCGTTTGAGGACCCCACATTTCATTGTCAGCGGACAGAGGAAGTTTCACCATGTTAGCAGTAAATTTCACTTTGGAACTTCGGACCATATGGCCGGTCAGGTAAGTAAACCTCCTTGACCTAGCCCAGATATTTTTGGGTTATAATAGATTTTAATGTACCAAACAGGAGCACGTCAATAAAACTATTCTTGAACTTCTGAATATTCCAGACGAGACGGATCCTGGCGCATTCCGTAATGTGGTTCTAGTTGGTCACGGTCTTCGCACCGATCTTCTGGTCGTTCGCAGGAGAGGTATCCGGTTCGAGGAGGTCAAGACTGTCATTGGGATACTCCATACAACCTATATTGCCCGAGATCTCTTAGGGATCAACTTCCGACTTGAGGCACTACTGAAGTTTCTACTCTATCCTATCAAGAACATCCATTTACCTGGGAACGATGCGAACTATACCTTACGGGTACTACTGTTATTGGCTTACTATGGTCTACGATCGAGCCACTCTTCAGCCCAAGTTATCCTCACCCTAACGACCTTCAAGAAGTTGGGCCAAGAGCCACTTCCTGACAGCACTCAGAGAAACGCGCTATTGAGATTGTCGAAGCCTCGAAGCGAATATTTTGACATTGATGGAATTGAAGAAGGGGGAATATTTGCTATCTTGGATTGAACAGGAGATTAACTACCAGAGGCCAATCCAGATCATCGAGTTCGAACTTCATCCATGACGCACGAAACCACCTCGGGACGACCTGACTCCTGAGACACTGAGCAACGAAGCAGATGCAAAGGTCTACCGCAGATTATATTCAAATTTTTAGCATATAGAGTATCCTAATGCACATACATAGTCACTTCTCAAAACAGCATCAGACACATTCACTGAACAAACCTCTCCTGGGCAGCATTCGATACACCACACAAAAACGGCCTCGCATCTAGGAAAAAAGGAAAAACTGTCAACTTCCACTTCAATGGCCCACTCAACCGACTGCAACCTTGCCAGCATCAAAGAGGAACATCGCTGTAGCAAAAATTACTTCCATCACTTGGGTACTTGTCCGAGAAGAATATTCCGCTAGAACTGCTGGGGTCGACTTTTGCAGATCCACCAATGGTAGTCAGATACTTGATACAGTTCTTGATCTTCGATGTCGCAGGTGGCTGAAATGAATATGCTTCGCACCGCGAGACAAACATGCATCGAAGCTGGCATGCAAGAGCATCAGATGCATGTTGACTTCCTAAGATGTTGGAGTTGAGTGTAGCGCTTGATGTTCCTTGTATATGGCAGTTCTTTAGACCTGTCTTCGTCGATACTGGTTTCAGTGGCAAGGTGGTGAATGACGAAACGCTCGGCGTGTTGGTCTTGGTATAACGGTTGATTGCCGGAAGGAAGGATGGCTCATCCCTCACACGTACAGATGTCAAACCAGGGTATAAGGAGATAATTCTAATAGTCGTGCGTTGCGGTTCTCGGGCGAGGATTTCGTTCTTCTCATCAAGTCCATCCGCTGGTCCAGCAACTCTGGCAAAATCTCGATCACAAAACACCGAGGATGCGACGACTAAAGTCAAGAGTAATGCTTTTTTGAACATATTCCCTCTTCCATAAAATTCTGATTGTACAACCAAGTTTCGAATATAGATGATCTCCAGTGAAGAGAATAGCTGCAAGTATATGACGCAAAATTATTGACGGACGAGTTGAGTACTTTGTGCAGGGCCAGCTTGTATGATATAAGGTCAATCGAAAACCTGATTAACTGCTGTTCCATATATATTTCTAATTTTACAGCCTGATCCAAAGCTTCACAAGTCAATTGAAAGTATTTGATAGGCCCGTTCTCGGTTTGCAATATGGAATGGGGTGATCTACCAGCAGGCGGATAATTCCCGAATGCAGTAGTTCGGCTCGATAGTGGGCCAAGGAGGATGTTTACCCCTGTTCGAAGACATGAATATTGGCGTGAGAAACAAGCAAAGTGCAAGCAAGAAGTCCTGCGAGTAGCTTGCCAGACTCCGAATCCAATTTCAGTTCGCGCTGTTGGCGGGGTTGCTTCGCTCGGCTCGCCAAGCAGAATGCATCACCACCATCGACCAGAGTCGTCACGAAACCAAGATAAAGTCTAATTAGCATAGCTGGCTCAATGCCCCAAGCGATAATGCTTTGTTCGAGATTGATGTGCCATTGGGATAGATGATTGAGGGCAATCTAATATTGCCGCCCCAAGGGCCCAGAGTAACAATCCTCCTCGACTTTTCATGGCTGTGGCTTACCGAAGGCCAGATTCAACGCTCTAATGAGTCACGAAATGCCTACGGTCACGTATGTTGTATTCTCTCCAGATCTATGATAACCTTTCGTCGCCACCTTTGGAGTGTCGGGGATGATCAGCAAGAAATGTAATCATCAAAGCTACAGCAAAAACATTGATTCGACATTGTGATATTATTATGTCTAATTCTGCCATATACTGTGAGTAACCAATTTCTAAGAGCTTCTCTACTAATTCCAGTCTAATTACCATCCCCAGTCGCCTCAAGAACGCCGACCAGATTAGCATCCCATATTCTCAAAGCGCGTACAAGAACTCCATCATTACATCACACATCAAGTTTGTCTTCTACCACGAGAATGTCATCAACCCAGGGTTCAGAGCGACGGGTAGCAACAGATGACAGGCACAGAGCATTGCCAAGGGGAAGATCGCCACGAATTGATCGATGTTCCATGACCATGGGATGAAATCACCCACTGCCATGATGACCATACCAGCAATTGTCAAGAGTGACAAAGCGATGCTGTATTTGAAAGACTTGAACACTTTCGGAATCTCGATAAAGAAGTTTGAAAATTCGACTTCTTTCGAGGTGGCTCCCCAAGACATGTCAATGCTGAACATGTGACAAAGCAAAGCTTGGGAGATGTGAAGAGACATGCCGCCGAAGAACAGGACGAACATCAGACACCATTTGAAGTTCTCGAAGACTAGTGACAGGTCAGCAAATTGTTGAGTTTTGAAAGATGGCAGATTGACTTACGAGAGTAGAGAAAGTTCTTCTCACTCGTCCGATGACGTTGGACAGCGAGCGAGACGTTTCCAGCCACGGTGAAGACCATGATAATCGAGATCCAAATCTGCCAACTCTCAACGTACCACTTATCAAGGGAGCCGTTGTAGAGACCAACAGCGATGTAGTTGGAGAAGGTCATGATCCAAGCGGCACCAATAGCATAGTATGTCCCGATGTACGAGATGATGTTGATCTTGCTACCGATTGGCATTCCGGACCAAAGAAATCTTCGAAACAGTGGAGTGATGGGGCCTTTGGTCAGCCAGTACTTGACCGGGTGAAATACCAATTCGCTGCACCCGTATGCGTATTTCTCCCAACGAGTCAACTCGTCATAAACTGTGAGAGAGACGCCTTCTTTGAACCCGTCGCCTGCCCAAGCTGCCATGCGTACTACGTAGCCATAGACTTGGAGCCTCAGAGCAATATCGAAATCTTCAGAGACATGCGATTCGCTCCAGTATTTTTCGATACCTTCTTCATCCTTGAAAGCGACCTCCTGGAGTGCGCTCCATCTCAAGATGGCGTTGTGTCCTACGAAGGGCGCAACATCGCCAGATGCCACACCAAAGCGGATAGCGGTGTAGATCAAGTTGGTGAAAAACGTTACACCGTTCTCGAAGTAGTTGTTGGCAACTTGCATGACACCACTGGAGAATTGGATAATGGCAACACGGGGACTCTGCTCCATTTCGGAAGCAGCATCGAGCAGGCAGTCTTCGGGCACACGGGTATCGGAATCGATGATGAGGATATAGTCTCCGATACGGATATTTCCATCAGCCCAGGCACGACCTTCTTGAGCCAAAATAGCTTTGAGACAGCGTTCATACGCAATGCTTTCGTCAAAGGCAGACCAGTCAGCGGGGCGATCAATTTGTTGCAGGGCTTCTTCTACATTGTTGGAGATTGTGAGACCGTAGTTCATGTTGGAGGCCTTCTTGAATTTTCCTTTTCTAATGAACCCATCAACATTGTGTCCAGGTCGAGCTGTCCAGCCAATCTGATTATCGGCATAGAATTCGATGCGAGCTTGGCGCTCTTCGGCCGTGATGAGTTGGAGACCATCGTCATTGATGAAGATGTTTGCAGAGCCCCCTTGGAGTTCGTATGTCGAGATCGCCTTCTTTATCGATCGCACAGTCGGAACGATAACGCTGTCAAGACCCTCTTTGTAGACTGGGCACTGGATCGTGATATGTGGCAGCACATTGGTGCGCAGGCGCATAGGCGGGGTCGCGGAGAAATATTTCGAGTTTTGGGTGAGATGCTGGATTGGACCGATGATTTGTGCAATGGCACTGATAATGACAGAGGAGAAGAACTGAGGTTGGCAAACTGTCGTCAGTATAAAGTTTGACGTAGCATGGAGCGAGGCTTGGTGGCTGAACGGAACTTACCAGTGTCAAAAAAGCATTCACGGGCGTCATGACTAGAAATGCCAAGGACACCCATTGCTGGAGCTCGACGAGTTCGTCGGCTATTTTGACGTATCCTAATCCGATGAGGACGGTCAAGAGGCACAAACTGCATGCAACTAAGAAGCAGTTATACAGGAGAATTGGTCGCTCTTTGCTGGCCATTAATCCAGTCTCTTCATCTACCATCAAGTCGGCATTCTCCAGTTCCTCCTTCTCGGTCTGAGTGGCATTCGCAGACTTCCAAACGAACTTCAGAAGCTCGGCCTCGATGGTCTTGGCTCTCTGAAGCAAGTGCGTTGGCTCATCATCCCATACGACGAGAAGCGAGTCTGACGCGATGAAGGCGGCGTATTGATGTCGCTTGGCGTGGTACAGGTCCTCAAACGTGGGCAGGATCTGAATCCTTAAGCCATTGAGAAGAGGCACATCCACTGAATCAGCAGACCAATTCAGAAACGGTTCAATGACACCAGATGAGACGGTCATTGCGGACTGTAAAGTTGTTTGGTCAGTAGGGTCTTCATAAGTGGGGAAGGGTCGAAGTGAGCGAAAATCTGAGATATCTTACCTGTACATTCAGCATCGTCATTGCTTGAGCAAAGCTTGAGTTGGCAAGTCCTGGAGGCTTGAATATGTAATTATTCCGTCGTTTCCGTACCATCACACCTTCCTGCTCCTCGGCGAGGTCCCGAATCCACAAAGAACTGCATTGGTGCTGGAAGAGATGGTTGACGACGACTTGATGTTTGATCTCATCGACCAAACGATCTTCTTGAGCAGCTCGACTTGAAGGCGCTGGAGAGATTGAAGCAGTATCGGATTCTGGAGGAGCGAGTCTCCCAGGTAAGGATTCAGGAAAGTTATGAGCATTCGTGACAACGGAGACAGGATACTTTTCATTTTCAGGAGATGGTTTGCTTGCTGCCGCCTTGGTGGACGTCTGGAAATATGACATGAACCCCATGATTAAGTCGATATAAGGAACGATTAATAAGAGAACGACTGAAAGAATGGAGAAGCTCAAAGAGCAAAGAATGAAAAGCGAGTGTGAGTTGACGACCGGTATAAAGAGCGTGATGGTGAAGGAAGGAAGAGCTTATCCTGCGATGGACATGCAAGATAAATCGTTTCAGCGGGGAGGCGACAATCAAGGTCCCAAAGCGCTCCTCAATTACATTGAACAGGGGATAGGAACGCTGAGCTGCAATGTATAGATATGAAAGTCAATATTCCCTCACCAGCTCAGATCTGGCTGAAAGTCGCAGCAGGTCACAAAGTGCCACAGCCACAATGAGCACCCGCAAGCCGTGTCCGAGTCCAAAAGAGGGAGATTGGAAATCGCCATACAGTAAAGCCCCAGCTAGATTTGGAAAAATACATAACCGCTTTCTGAGTGTCGGAATAGTCAGCGTCAGTGGGTGTGTGGATATCCATTTGGTAGTGAGCACCCCTTGGGCAAGGTGAATCCCGCTGTGATGGCCAGGACTTGAGATCAATTCTCAAGGCATCAAGTCCAGCCATAGCTCTCCTGTATGGCAAGTGTACAAAGGGGCCAAAGACTCGGTTGGAGCTAAACCTCTCTGGATTTTGTGAGGTCAGAAATAGACTGCTCCCGCACAAGCTCAGATGGAAAATGGCTGGGAGGATTAAAGAGAACGGGTCAAAGACGATGAGACCTGTTTTCCCTGTCATTCCAGAAATCTTATCTGTTACCCCTGAAACATGTTCCTGATACCTGTGCTCCTCACGGGAGAAATGTTGGGAGGCGAAAGCGAAGTATCGTGAACGGCCTGTAAAAATGGTAGAAGCAGCTCTGTTAAAACGGCAACAAAACAGTTAAGCGAAAACCTGCCGCTTCCAGGTTTCGTTCTTCAGGGGTCTCGGACCCGCCTCCGAGCCCTCAAGTGCTTCCCCAGTTCCAGCCAGCCACCGTTACCAACGCCTCGCGTGAAACGCTGTCATCTGATTGCACATCGCCGGCTGCTTCCTAACCAATGAAAATTGCAACGTGCAACTTTTTGCCAATACTTCCCAGAAGGGAATATATATCGTATTGTTTCAATGCGAAGCTGAATTGAAGTGGGCGAACGCCTCCAACATATGGAAATAGTCTTCTTTTGCCAGCGAATGAGGATTTCGACTTTGACCAAATAAATGCATTGTTATTGAGACCCGCAAGGCTTTCCGGTGCTCTACTGCGAAGCTTGAACCAATTTTAGGGCATGCCAGAATGGCCAAGCAGCCGTGAGCCGTCTCCGGGCCATAGTCAGTGTCCGAGCAACTTTGGTATCGAGAAAACAAGACACCGGGTGACTGGTACTTCTATCTTTAAGGATCGTCTCATTGTACGTGGTTCAATAATATACATTGCTGCTGGCATTGACGTTTGATCTTCCAGCATCACAAAAGTGCACTTAGGACCCTGCTGATTCCCCAGAGTCCGACACTCCACTTTTGCGGCCTCTCTCCAGTCAAGCCCTTTTCAAGACGGTATTGATTTCTATCCGCATTTACTTCTAAGCCTTTCATGGATACGGTCTGCATTGACCATGAGGCCTGGAGCTAGCGCCAAGTCGCGTGCTCGGCAAACCTGGATTTATTCCGAAGCTCATACCCAACCACAGGGAGTTTCAACGAGCCCCGCTGAAGACCCTTCTTGGTCCTGCGTGGCATGTTATGGATCCATTTTTTAAGCTTGCCAATCCTCCTACTTGAACTCTATTGGTCTCTTAGCCATGTCTTGCTGAAGACCTTGCAATAAGCTTAATTGGACTCGAAGGATCCGGCTACATTCGATGAATTTAGGGAAGCAGGTTTCTGGTCACGGAGTTCAACGTATAATGCAGTCCCTTCAAAAATAGGGGTAGAGGAGTAAAGGGTCTATCAGCCTCTGTTGCATGGCACAGAGCATACGCCCTTGCGTATCATTCCACCACAAGATGCCGTGCACGGTAACGTTGTTGCCGCTCACCAATGACAGCTTCATCGTCGAAAAATAGGAAAAGCAACTAACGCCTCGGGCTGTTATGAAAGGTCCGCAAGTCTCGCACAACCAACCAACAAGATCGCATCCTCACTTCCCAATTTTTCATGCAGGAAAAATGCAGGAACAGCGACTGAGGCGTTATTCTCCTCCAATGGAGCGTTGCCCTGAACCATGCCCAATTATGACTTGCCCGAGATTTGAGACAAGACGATACAGGTGAAATTTCGTTTATCCTCCTGCACATTCTGAGACTTGATTGCTTTGTATGGAGCACATGGCAGGATAATGTGCCATCGTTGGCTCGGGGCCCTCCTGCGGCAAGAGCACTTATTTAAAAGTTCGCATCGAGTCTGTGGTGCTTGTTGAGGAGCTGAAGGTTCTAAAAGGAGACGGGACAATGGACGAGGCATAATCATAGTGCTGGACTAAACGAGGAGCTCTGGTGCAGGTTCTTCATAGTCTATATAGCACCTGAAAATGGAGAACATTCCATCTACCCGTATTTGTCTCTGGTGTAGGCAAAGGTTGACAGAACATTAATCAAATGTATTGTGATCACGAAATTATCTTTGAAATCCCATGTAATCTAATGATACCCTAAAAGTTGACACCATTAATCCGTGAACCCAACTGCCGTGAAGCGACAATTTCAATCAAAAACACTAATAAATTACTCTAACATTGTTGCCACATTTGAACCCGGTCTACAAGCATTTCACCACTCTTCTCCCATGTAGGAAGCCATTTGTTCCTCGCATTCCAGAAATCTGTCCTTGCAGTTGGGCTGGCATCGACCCAGGGCTTGCCGTCTCTCCCGTCTTGGAACCAACCATTAGACCCTCCGACAGCAACATTGATGATGAGGTAGAAGTCTTGATCGAATGGTGTCTGCGGTCTTCCGGTTTGAGTCCAAGGATCAACCAGTCGGATACCTTCTGGTGTGGCGACTGGAAACCCGCCTTGCTTCCAGAATGGTTTCTTGAATGTATTATAAGAAACTTGAAGCAGTCTCGTGTCAACGTATGTGAACAGGTATTTCTCCGACCACTCCAGTCCGAATGTGTGGAAAGCATCGCCATATTCGGAGTGCAGTGAGTGCTTGAAATTGGCAGTGTGTCTGTAGGCATCATTTGCGGGATTTGGTCCCCAATGTAGGGCTGATGATACCACATCATTGCCTCCGAGACTGTATGAGTGATTGTTGCCTCTTGATTCCATAATATCGATTTCTCCGCTGGCTGGCCATGCTCCATAAGTCTCTGTCACAGGCATCATCCAGATCGCTGGCCATAGCCAGTCTCCTTTTGGGATCTTTGCTCGAACTTCAACGCGGCCATACTTGATTGTGGCGCCAAGCTTAGTGTTCAGGCGTGCAGAACGAACTGGGGGTACAATGGTGCCATTGGTGATGTTGGTAGAGGCGACGCAATTGTTCCACAGATTGGAAGTACAGAGCCCCGTGGCTGTGAGGTTGATGACGTTATTCATGACAATGAGCTTCTCGTCTTGCAAAGTGGGTTTGAGATGGAGGAAGCCATCCTTGATAAAAACATTCTCCTCATCTCCAGTTGTCTGCTCAAATTGACCGTTGCTGTAGCTCATATCAGCAGGGATACTTCAATGAGGTAGACCGAATTACACACCCGTATCCACCGACCTCATTTTCGGCTTGCCATATGTTCTTGTTCAGAACACCGGACGAGAAGTCATCATCCAGAACGGGACAGTAGTTGTAAGTCGCTAGTCGTCCAATCTTGAGATATATCATTACCCCCGTGATGGCAATTCCAGTGAAGAGACCGAGCATAGGTATGATACACAGCCATTTTTCCTTCGGATCTTTCTTGAAAGTCGGCGGCTCGTGACCAGCATCATCTTTACGTATCCGTCGTGACCTGAAATATTTACTACCTGCAGATTCTGAGTACTGATATCCAGAATTCGCCCCAAATATTGAGGCTGGAGGAGTTGCGAAGGGATTTGGTGAATTGACGTTGGAGGTGGCTTGGCTTGTTGTGGTGAAGGTCGAACCTGCCCTGGAATGATCAGGAACAACGAACTTCCTCATCTCGATGTTCGTTAAAGAAGCAGTTTTGGACTATGTGAAGTGTCTTGTCAGAGAAGGGTCAAGAATTACTGTCGCGAACGAGGACTTCGTGTATGAGGAGGATGACTAGATCTTTGAGCTTCAAGGACTGGCAAGTTGCAGAATTGTGGTAAAGGATGGATGTTCATAGATATCAAATGAAGAATCCTATCTTGGAAATGCTTTGGATGAACGAGCTCTGTCGACAAGCATTGGGGGGCGAGCGGTTCAGGCACAAGGGAGTTGACCGATAAACACTTGGGACCTTGTCGATGCTCCCAATACTGAGAAAGGCCAGGATGGGGTAATCCAGCTGGATCGATAAAACGCCCAATACATGCACCGTGCCATTCAGAAACCTAATCCTGGCATAGATGTTACCGCGCAGCCTTCTGCAAATGCTTGCAATGGATGAAGTGAGGGGTGTGGCCGGAGCGGTCGCAGGCGCTAGGCTTGTTCGGAATATCTCGCTTATTTAGCCCTGTTGACAACAGAATTCCACTGATGACTCCTTCCACACCGTAATTATGCATTTGGCCATGAGTATCTAGGTGAGAGGTCCAAGTCTTCAATGAGGCCTAGTATACGCCCATTTCGCCCGACTCGGCTGATACCTGCAGAAATTGTTCCACGTGTTGTCCCAACAGGACTTTGGCCATGTTCAGGCCCAAGGAAGCGACAACTGGGACGAGCTGAACATCGGGAGCTGTTCGACCAACATGAGCCGCATATTCGGTGGAAAGTGGTGTTTCCGGCTGCGTACTTCTCATCATTCTGTTCGCGCTTCGCTACATTGCAGGAACCGATCCGCTTTCATCAGCTCAGGCAGACCGTCTCCACAGGCTAACTCTACGCAGTCTTGGTCCGTTATTGTATCAACCTGCCCAGCTCAGAACTTGAAGCCATCTTTTATCCAATATTTGGCGTCGTTTTAAGACATAATTCAGTGTCTTACTTTTCAGGCTATTGAAGCAATATGCACTTTGCGCTAGCCGTTGCTACGGGAAGTGTACCTGCTTCGTCCTTTGAGCCATGAGCGCCTAGAATGCTTATGTTGTATATAAGCTCTACTTCCAACTCTTACAGGTGATCATCGCAGCCTCAATCGGACTCACTCTACTGCACATTCTTTCAGATAGACCAATTCTCAGATCCACCTTCAGTTCAATCAATCTTCCAATCAAGATGAAGCTCTCTGCAGTCCTCCCCGCCGCTCTTCTGAGCTTCGCCATGGCAGCACCAGTTGCCGAGCCTCAAGAAATCGACTTCGCAGCCTATGAGGCAATCGAGATCGTTCCTGATGCGACTGCCCCGATTGGCGCCTCTGTTCCAGCGGCTGAGATTTACGATCAAGACAGCGCCATTGAGGAAGCTGTAGCATCTGCCATTGATCTCGCCGATCCTGATCTCACGAAGCGTGGAAACTGCCTCGCAGCTCCTGTTGGCAATGGTCCCATGACCTCCTCTCCAGATACCGCCGAGGCTTTCCTTGCCAACCCTGTCTATTCCTCAGCAGCCAATGGAGCTGCCACTCCTTCCGGGTGGTTCCTCGTTGATGGCTATAAGAATTTGCATGCCAGCGCAGCCAGCCCGACATACATGACCTACACCAGTAGCCCTTTGACCAGCTACGACCCAGCAAAGTGCGCTGCTATCTGTGCCTCTAAGGCTGGCTGCACCTCATTCAACATCTGTAAGCCCAACTCTCATTCGCAATCTTCCAATTCACGCTAATTGATCGGTAGTCTTTGAAAGAAATCCCATCAAGAACCTTGACAAGACCGGCTGCCCAGATGCGGCATCGCTTACTCGCATCAAGTGCTCCTTCTTCGGGGGCTTGATCACAGTCGCTGATGCCACCAATGATGGACAATACACCGGCGTGTTCCATGTCGTGACCGCCGGCTCCAACGGTAAGCTTTTTGATGTGAAAATATCTCAAATTTCATTTCTGACAATTTCTTAGCCTATACCACCAAGCCCCAATCTGTTCCTGGTTTCTCTGGGCCTATTTCTCTCGGCAGTGCGTCCATCAACGCTCCAACCAGCGAGGGTACCTACATGGGCGTCCAGACATTCCCCCAGACACAGTAAGTACACTATCTCTTCATAGCGCAGACAGCACACTTCTGACCCCTTCAGGCCATACGACCCCGCCGTTTGCGCTGCTACCTGCGTGGAGAAGAGTGCCTATAACCTCCGTCACGAGTCTGCTCCTGGAACCGCCCGTATTTGCCGATTCTTTGACGCTTATATCCAATACAAGGATGGAGCTAACCCTGTCTTCACTTGCACATACTACACCAAGTCTTACGATGCATCTTTCGCTACCAATTTCGGGCAGTACAACTCAGCTGGCAACCACTTCACCAACGAACACAGCTACACTTACACGCTTGATGAGGCCACGACAGTTTAGAATGTCGATCCAAGTCTTAGTCTGAAGTAGAGTCGATGTGGTGTTTGAGGGGAGGTTGTTTGCGCTTGCGGGAGTTTCTTCGCTTGAATTTGAATTTGGCCATCAAGAGGACCCAAACACGATTGGACTTCATTGGTACGGGCTGGATAAATACACGAGATTTTAGTATAATGATCAATTTAATATTCAATGACAACTACTATTCTATTCAATTATTTTACAGCTATTCAGCATCTCGTACATTTGTGGTGCTTTCATATCAGAGGCTATGTCCGTCTTTTCCCCCATAATCCATCAACCCTTGACTCGGAATGGTAAATATGACCCAAGATCAGTTGGTGGATATTTTGGACTCTATAGACTGCAAATGTAATTTTTTTTGGTGGTATAACGTCAGGAAAAGGGGAGCCTGGCATCTTGACTGACCAACAATGTTTAGAACTCCTTACATGATAGATGAACACTTCTGGAAATTATTCCCAACGCATATTATCCTTGATGGAAGAATGCAGACTTGAAAGTTTGTTGCTTCTAACAAGACTTTCAGAAGCATTTTTGTCACGCTCAAACTAATCTTGGAGAATTGCACTTTATCAAAAATGTGTGTTTACACCGCCGGCCTCGGTAGTCGGGATCGAGACCAAGGAAAAGTGGAACCGCAGAACCTCCTTTCGTACAACAAGGACCTTACCAACACATGATTTGGGTAACTGTGTCTTGCCGTTTCTTCCATCGGTAGCCCGCTGTGTGCGTCCCCAATGGAGCACTCCTGCGTGTCAGCCGTCGTGATCACGTGCTCTAGCCGAACCCGCTAGAGTAAAGGGGAGAAGGGGTTCAGTGGTCAGGGCCCAAAGCGAATTCTCATCACAACCATTGTCATGCCTGAGCTCTCACTCGTCAAGATACGTTGCTGTCGAATCTTTACCGCTATGCCGCAATTCTTACGACCACAGCATCGGTAACGGCTGTGCGACCAGATTCAGGGCATGGCGATCTTGCCAAGAGCTGAGGATTTTGCTGTCGTCGCGCGCGGAAAGGAGGACCCTATCCCATTCCCTGTGAGGATCATGCGTTCCCAAATATTTGGACTTCGCTAAACCTTGAGCACATCGATTTCCAACCAGGTCATCTCCATGGGGCCGGGGTAGGTATTGGTACGGAGGTACGCATGATTGTACCCAATCTACGTTGTTTTATGCGGCCGAAGAATTGGCCGAGGCTCGATCCGGTTACCATTCCCGCCACGAGCCTCCTGCAAGGCACAGGGAGCAAGCGACAAGGGTCCGCCGGCTCCTGTCCTGGGCATGGCTTGTTTTGATTTGGCTTTTGGGCTCATCACCGGCCCCGAGTTTGAACGACCCGTTCTCGTGTCTCGCCTGTCAGTGACACCCGCCCACGACTGAGCCCCTGCAGGGGACTTGCCCAGTCCAGTGCCGCTGTAAGCAGCATTTCTCGCTTCTGGATTTGTTATTCAACCCACGTTCAGTCTTTCAGCTCGAAGTCGTTCGCGCCACCATATGCGTGCTGGGCGGTGAATGTTTGAGTCTGAATCAATATCAATATTATCGAAGTCGATAGTCATAGCTCTAGATTGCTTTCCGTCGAGAATATCGCCGTCGCCGCGTCCTTGCCCTGAATCTATCGATGCTGAGCTTTCATGCCGTCTATTGAATTGTATAGGTTGAGTCGGCCTTGCTAGTAGAGGAGCTGAGGTTTGGACTGGCTTAGTATCCTGTATCTCTTGATGACCTCTTCCCACGCAGTCTTTACTTGAATAATTGAACTCATTCAGTCGGTCTTTACTCTTGGGTCTTCCCAACCTTACACTCGTTCATTCTTCATTGTGCTTTGAGCTTTAGTGCTCTGTAATCTAATTGCAAGTATGAGGTTCTCGTGGACTGTGGTGGCTCTGGCCTCACGACTTGTAGGCAATGTTCGTGCGGTTGCTGACACGGATTCTCTGATGGATGCTGGTATGTTACTGCCTATACTTTGTCTGTTCAAGTGTACTGATAACCTGCAGATCCTGCGCAAGCGGGGTATCTTCCAAACCACAATATGGACCCCAGTATCATCTCAAGTGGAGGATTTGGCCAAATCTGGTCGTATGCTACACCTACCGGGGCATCCGAACAATTCTACGCCAAGCCTCTTGTTTTCACACCTTCGACCACTGGCCGTCAAATTGTCCTCTCCTTCTCAGAACATAACAGAATCTACTCTCTAGATGCTGTGAACGGTACGCTACTTGCTACACGGGACTTGGGATTGGAAGGAGAAGGCCCATTTGCAGTTTCTGACCTGGGACAATGCAATGACATCGGTGGAAGTATTGGTGTCACTGGAACTCCGGTCATCGATCCAGCTACCGACACTGTGTATTTCTGGGCAAAGAGCTATATTAGTACTATCAAGGGGTTTCAAAATGGTGCATATCGGTTCCATGCTATTGATGTTGTCACCCTTCAAGAAAGAGCAGGGTTTCCCAAGAGCATTCAGGGGACACCAGGTAAATTTATCCCCCCCCCCCCCCCCCCCCCCCCCCCCCCCCCCCCCCCCCCCCCCCCCCCCCCCCCCC
>JGI24512J20087_1000309_pt1 | contig 35282 bp, 43 predicted proteins | sample LinPmetageLP35_FD_20087 | JGI IMG/M metagenome (IMG submission 20087) | reverse complement strand
CNCCCCCCCCCCCCAACAACACATCAATCAATGTAGTAATTCTTAAACACCCTCGTGCTCATACCCCTCGCAAACAACAAATCCAACACTTCAAAAGTTCTTCCCTTCGGTTCCGGAACCTTGACCCAACACCAGATCAAGCACAGAACAGAAAATCCCCCGTCACTGTCAGCATCCTCGCTTAATTTCCGGGAACAACAAAGTCACCAAAAAGCCCCCACTTCCCACGTATATTCGTCTGATCAGGATTGATTATGTAAGGCATGACGACTGTCATCACAATAGCCACGAGATCTTGTGCGGCTGTCGCTACAGCGATGGTCTTGGTGCGGACCTGTGTGGCGGGTATTTCGCAGAAAATGGTGTAGCAGACCGAGCCGAGGCTGGTCGAGGACTCCGTTCCAGAGTATCTGGGGACGTATGTCAGCACAATTCGGAGGCCTTACCATGAGATGTGATGGTGATAGCCACCGCTCTCCTTCAAGGCGGGGTGTGCAAGACTGCCACTTCACCTTCAACAACCTCAACTACCACTCCAGTTCCAACTCCTTCAACCACACCTGGACTGAGCAATGGCCTCGTCTTAACACTACCCATGGAATGGAGCAGCTGGAACCGATTCGGCGATCAAATCGAGGGACCCCTAATCAAGAACACCATGGACACAAGGGCTTCAAACGGCCTAAGAGACATCGGCTACGTATCCATCAATCTCGACGATGGATGGCAACGCTACAAAAGCAACAGATCCCACAATCCCCTCGAATTGGACCCCGAGAAATTCCCCAGCGGCATGAAAGCACTTGCGGATTATGCTCACGCGAATGGTTTCAAGCTTGGGATTTGCTCTGGTCTGGGACAGATGACTTGTGCTGGATATACGGGTGGCGAAGGATATGAAAAGGAGGATACATCAATTTTTTCATTGAGGGGGATCGATCATTTGAAATACGATAGTTGCTGCTCGAGTGGTGAGAAAGCACCAAGGTCTGGGATGGAAGAAATTGCCCTGAAGATGTCGCGTGTACTGCTTGCGCAATCACATCCAATCATGTACCATTTCTGCCCTTGTGGATAGGCTGACGTTTGGGAATGGCTGCAGACGCAGGTGCCAATCAATGGCAGATTGGTCAGGATATCTCAGATGATTTCATGTACCCTGAGAATAGGGAGAAGTACTACTTCGACGTGCTTGATATTTTGGATCGTGGGAACGACCTGGTGAAGTATACTGGACCTGAACATTAAAATCATCACGATATGTTGATTATGGGGTTGAACGGGAATAGTTCTCAGCTTGTGGGGACAGGCGCTTCCACTATCGAGTACAGAACGCATCTCAGTATGTAGGCGATGGTGGCTTCACCACTTCTCATTGGGTCTGATGTTCGAAGTCTGAATGCGTACGCTTCCGAGACACTTTCGAACAAGTCAGTGATTGCCGTCAATCAGAATCCACTTGGAATCTCTGCCGAGATTGTTGGCGTTGGGGAGAATGAGGAGCTGCAGGTTTATGCGAAGGAGATGTCTGCTGGAAGTTATGCTGTTGAACTTTTAACTCGCGGAAGCTTCACAGCAGAGATGAGCGTGAGTCCACGTCGAGAGCTCCTCATGCAATGGGATACCTGTCGGGTGCGGGATGTGTGGAAGCAAGGAGGGGATGTATGATGTTCCGTACACGGTGGAAGTGATGCCACACGAAGCGGAGATACTTTGATTGTGGGAGGTTCCAGCGAATTCTTCTATGTGCTTCTTCTAATGATGATGCTCGTATCTCAGCAAAAATTCCAAAGACTCCAGATCAAGTGTGAATTGACCCATCTAAACCCTGTGCTTCTGCGCATCGGCATCGTAGTAACAGTGCATTTCCAGTCCAGCTTTCTCATATCCACACTTGATGTAGAAACCCTCCTTTGCTGGACTGCAATCAAGGATTGTCTGCTTCTCGTCAAAAACCTCACTTTCACGTGAACAGGATATCATACCTTGTAACATCCAGTCTTCTCAGCAACATAACCCAAGAACTGAAGGAGCATCAATCCCAATCTCTTCCCTTGTTGGTCTTCAGCAATAGCAATATCTTCGATATGTCCTTGGACTCCCAATTTGTACAGACTATCTTGTCAATGCTGACCTCCTGACGTCGGAGCTCACTCACAATTTCTTCTCTACAACCAGAGTTCCAGTTCCAACAATCCTCTTCTCAACATCTCCCTCCTTTTGAACCAGCACTACCACGTAGTAAGTGCCATTCGACGCCTTCAATGCCTCAAATCGGTCTATCCATTCAGCCTCAGTGATCTCGCCAACGTGAGTGAGGCCGCGGAGAACATCCAAATGACCAAGCTTGAAATCGCCTCGCTGCAGGGATCGACAGATGTAGCCTTCTGGAAGGGACTCGAGGACAGTTGGAGATATGAGAATTTCTGAAAAGAGGGAGGCCATTCTGTGGTTGGAGTGGTGGTGGTGTGGAAAAGCTTGAAGGTCAAAGGTGGGGGAGGTGGTGCGGGGTCACTGAGAAAATATTCAAGCGAGATCTGGGGCGCCAGGGTAGTCAGCGCTTCAAGATAGGAGATGCTCGCTAAGTTACAGGGCTTCTTTCGCTTACCACTCACTGTACAAGAGTTGACTTCAGCATGGCGGGATAATGAATTCCGCACAGGCTCGGGATACCATTCGGGAACTAGGAAAGTCCTTATTATTCTTTGCTTGCCAACGATTAAGGACCCTTTGAAGAATATAGAGATGCAGCTAGTGGGAAAGGCCATAAGACTGAAGTACATGTGAAGTGCTGCTGTGATCTGGCCCAGCAGACAATCCTCCCTCTCGTCAAAACATGTCGACGTAATCTTTGTGATACACAAGTCGCCCTTCACGTCTAATCGAAATCTTAGCTAAATCTGGAAACTCGAGTTCCTTCAAGGCAGTTTGCCAAAGCATGAGATCCAGGCCAAGCCCGTGCTGGAGTCGTCATTCTACTCGCATTATTCTGGTTACTGGAATCGGAGCTTCCTCAGCACAGAACTCTAATCACCAACTCCGCTATGAATGCCTTGCATTAAAAGCATATAAACCTTCAACAAACCACACAATCGACCGTAGATCCCAGATAAAGCTCGGAGATCTCGGAGGTTTACATTTTTATCTCCATTCCATTCCGTTCGATGCATCCCTGGTCATCCCAAGGTAGAAGCAGACTACGTAAACAACTGCCAAACATGGTTTGGTTGCTCAAGGGTCATGTGGGCATGGCATGTTTCAGTATTGTCTGTTGTTTCTTTATCGCTTAAAGGTCTCGACTCGAGGACCGAGTGTATGTTTCGAGATCACATGAGACTGGGCACTCGCAAAAATCCCCAAAGATGAGTTGTACGCGTTTGACATACCTCAAGGATTTAACTTGAACCGAGAAGCATCTCAGAACAGGTTATCTGTGCGAAGTGCCATGAATTACTTCAGGTCAGCATGATCAAGGTCCGTGGATGCATGATATTCCAACAATTGGGACTTCAACTCGCCGGTTGACATTCAGGTCAAGACGCTTTCTATGAATGAAGGTAACTATACGTGGTATTTTGTCTGAGTGATGTATAAGTCGTACTTCCGCAAATCCAGTTCCGTCAGTCCCCACATCAAAGCCGTTGATCTACCCGTCAGACAAATATCGAGATATCCTTTCACCTATCATCCAACAAATGGAAGTGCCTTGGTAGGACCTTGAACCTTGTTTCTTCTCGTGGTGAGTTTCGGTCCTGATGCAGCTGCTGCTGCCTGGTCTGGTGTAGCTCCCGTAAACATCGCTTCGGCCAAGAAAACTCCTCCATTTGCTTGTCTTGCCATCATCGATCTCAGCTCGTTCATGGTCATCGTAATGCTTCCAGCAGGCTCTGCTCCAGCTCCACCAGCTGTCGTCGTGCCGTTAATCCCAGTTTCGCCCGCTGGAGCAGGTTGGCCAGCACCTTGTGCCGTCTGTCCGGTTGCTTTTGCCATGGTAACGATGAATTCTCCGTTGATGTTGTTGACTGGGATAGCTACGCGAGCATTGACTTGGTCGATGGCAGCTCTTGCAGCGATAGGTGTGAATGTTGGTGAGAGGAGTAATTGAGTCGCAACAGGGTTGTTCTGTGTTGGGCTCTGGTCTTGTCTCTTGACCTTGTTTGGTTGTAGGTTGGTAGCTCCCCCTGGGTTCAAGAGAATCGACCTCTGCGCGACGCCGAGGGTGATTGCACCGTTCGCGTCAACGCCCATTGCGGTGGCCATTTGCATAACGCGGTCGGTGTTGACTGTCTGTGTCAGTGAAGGCTGGGGAGATCAGAAAGGTGAGGCTTACGAGGAAGTTGGACCACAGCCTGCATCTGGTTGAGGTTTGGCTGGACGCCACCCAGATTGCTGGTGACTAGGTAACGATAGTTATCTGGAAGACTGATCAATAAATATTCGAACCGCCTGGGATCATTGATACTCACTTATGGGAGCGCCAACTGCAGCAGTCATTGTTGTGGAAACACCGTTGACGACGTTCGTATTGACCGTCATTTGCTGAGTTGCCTTCAGTGACATGCGAAACCCATCATTGAATTCAATCTCTTGAATACCCGATCCAGTAACGTTGACGTCTTGGCCGAAAGGACTCAGCACGTTGCTTGTCTCGGTCGTCATTCGTCCAATTGCCATGTATTCACCATCAATATTTGTCATCTTGACGATACGGACTGTGTTATCGGTGCTGTCACGAATGAGAAGAGGTCTAGACCATTCCAAGGAAATCTTACGTATTAACACTCTTGATTCCCTCCATGACCATCCATGCCTGCTTGTCGGGAGATAATTTCGCGACGAATGTGTTCTCTGGTGTGATGTTACCAGCTTGTTGAAGCATAGTGGGATCCATTGGAAGTTCAATCTGAGCACCAACGAGATCAATCGCGCCATTGGTAGCGATGGTCATCGAGTTCTGTTGAAGCTGAACGAAAGGTTGTCCTGTTGAGCCGATGACATGGTTTGCCGTGAGCGGTGACGGATTTTGATTGACGATAAGCTGGCGCTGGGTTTGGGAGAAAGTCTCGACTACAGATTTATCGGGCAAGATAACTCTAGTCAGCGCCATCTAGAACAAATTAGTCACGATCAATGAGCTTTGGGAAATTCATACATTTCCATTCAAGTTCACCACTTGATTCCACCCCACATTTTGATCTTGACAAGTGACTGAGCCCAGAAAAATCGAGCTGACCAGCAGAACAGGAAAATGAGAATTAAAGTGAAGCATTATTAAAGGCCACCGGGGCTGTACTAAATGATACTATTGGGATGAAGGGAAAAGAATGAGTGGGAAAGTATGGTTGACAGTTGAAATTGGCCGAGACCAGCGGCTGAAGTAGAAAAGATAGACAGGCCAGAAGTCTCGAAAGCCCTGGATTCCTTGAAAGATGGGTATCAAGCCGCATGATTCAGACGGATAACTAAGCGTCCGAAGTATTATTGAGCTCATGTTTGCGAAGCGTATCCGTATGGAGGTGGTTCGCGAGGATGAAGGTTGAATTGTTTCGAGTAATAGACAGCTTGTCAGGCCTGCAGGAGAAGATAAATATACATGCTCGCAACCTTATGTTTTAAGCTTCAATTTAAGCTTTGAATGGAGGGCAAAATTCGAGATCTTTTTGGTTTCTGGGACATGGAAGACCTTGTTACCTGCTGGCCTGGGCTTTGCGTGTGGTTCTTGGCGGTCCCTCTCAAGAGTCGGGTCTGAAACTTGGAAGACAAGGCATGGCCGGAGCACGCGTTCGCAGATCACGTACCGTGCCGCGACCCCATGGTATACTGACTTCGGGAGATAAGGAAGCCGGGTCGAAGTGATATTGTCTGCTGGTAGTCAATCTTGCGAGGTTGATTGTTCATTAATCAGCACGAAGCGAGAACAGTGACGACGAGCATGCTTCACGATGGTATGCACAGATCAACCCGTTTCCCGGATTCGTATCACGGATCGGGTGTCGCGATATGTTCGCTCATGAGATCTCAGTGATTGCTGAGTTCATGTAGAAAATTGATTGGGAGTGCTGGAGGGTGCCGTCTCCTCTGCCCTTGCGAGATCTCAAGTTCGACGTTTGACCACCTACGTTTCCTGCAGAAAATCGCATCACAAGTTGGACAAATTGGAAGGATATCTCTAATCTTATTATAAACATTCTGGGAAATCCAGATCGGATCGGATACAAATTAATGCTCTTAAGACACAGTCCTCAAGTGCGGTAAACAAACAACAGGGAATAAACGAAAGTCGCACGTCTAATTCAAAATGTACACACCCGCCGCGATACATGCAACCCAACCTGCAATCTTTGAACTTCCCGCATTCATCATTCCCATACTGGCGGCAGGTGTAGTTGCATTTCCTGCAGCCGGCTGTGCCCCTACAACACCTCCGGTCGGATTCGTCGTGGTATTGCCCTGAACAATCCCAGCCGGTGTCAACGTTGATGACTCGATAGCACTTGGGTTGGCTGCTGCGGGTTGGGGGACTCCTGCCGTAGCGCCTGTTGGCTGAGCGCTTGCGACAATACCAGCTGTCATCAAAGTAGCCGAGTTGATTCCTGGTGGCAGTGTGGGAGCTCCTGGAGCTGGAAGTGAAGTAGCTTGAGGTGCCGCCGCTGCACCGCCGACGATTCCAGCCATCGCGAGTGAAGCCGAGTTGATTGAAGGTGCGGGTGCATTATCTGGCTGTGGGATCCCAATGGCTTCGTTCAGTTTCATTGAACCAGCAATGATTCCAGCTGTCATCAGAGGCTTGAGGTCGATTATGGGATCGCCACCAGCTGCTGCTGAGGGTCCTGTCGCCAGAGGCATCATTGGTGCTGGCATCGCTGCTCCTGGTGGAGGTGGTGGATTTGCTCCTCCTGGCGCTGCTGGAGGCGCAATTATTCCCGCCGTCATCAGTGGTGATTCGCTGATGATTGCAGTTTGTGCCTGAAAACATTAGCAAACCATCAATTGAGAAGTTCTTTGGACTCACCTTTGCTACGGCGAATAGTTCCAATAGAATCGCAACATTTGAGGCCCTCATCTTGTCGGCGTGGTTTAGCGAGTATTTTCTGTTCGAAGGTGAAAAAGTATGATTGAGAGTGGAAATGCTAGGTACAGGATGAGAAGAAATGTAAGAGCTCCCCAGGACTGCGCCAATTCCCACCACGGAAGAGACATCCGTGATACCCAGTCAGTAGCCAGCAAACATGATTCGCCCAGTTTGACATGAAGTCGAGTATTGAGTTCCCGTATCCGGTGTGTCAACAACGACAAGTACTGAAACAAACGCCACCTTGACATGGTTCCTTTTCGACGCCCGTGCCGAACTGGTAGCAAGGAAAATTGTTTGAAACGTCAAACGAAATATTCCGCGAGTACCTGCAGAAAACATCCCTGTTCGATGAGCTTATCAAAAGGTTCGGACGAAGTCACGAAACGTGGTTAACCATTTCGGGCAACGCATGCGAGACTGGAAACGTGCTCTTCTCTACGAACCAGACAATGGCGACTGCGCTGTCAAAGGTGACATTTTGATGAAGTTGGTTATCTCGATAATATTCTCTTATGTGCAATCTATAAACGAGTGGAAATATACATTTGCTATTACGATTGGTGTCTTGTCTGGTGATTTTAACCCCGTCTGTGTGATATGTCTCCTTAATCTTCCAGCGATCTTTCCCTTCTACGAAACATTGAGAACTTGAACTCCAGCAACAACAATGTTGTCAGTCAAGATGTTGCCCTGAGGAACGGATGACGTCAAGTGCATGTATGTGATGCCAGAGACTCCTTGAGGAACAGCACATCCACCATTCTCGAATGCGACGTAGATCGTCCCTCCTGGGGCTCCTCCATTTGAAAATGCACAATTCGTGGCTCCAGCTGGAGTTCCCTGGACCATCAATCTCGTTCCAACAGGCATCGAAGTCGAATTGGCCATGGCTGGCATTGGCATAAGCGCAAGTGCTGGGAACGCGGTGATCTTGAGGTTGGATCCATCAGGACAGGATGAGATAAGAGGAGCAGCGAGTGAGAAGACTGATCGGACTCCGAGTGGTGTGTCGAAAGCTGAAGGGATGGCTGCGGTCTTGGCGAGTGTTCTGATCAAGGTCTGATGTCTGGATTCAACGGTCAAAATTTCCGCGGCGACGGTCAGGATTGCAGGCATCTGAACCAAGGGAGCTGCTCCAAGGTACCTGCACTGGGGTTAGCATGTGGTCCGATCTGTCGTGGAAGTGCAGCATACGCAGAAACTCCAATGTTTTCCAAGTTCCCCGCCGTTGCTACCATTGCAGCTGCTGTCGTGAAGCCGAAATTATAGGTACATGGCTGCACTGGCTTGAATCCAGCTCCTGCGATGGCTGTCGTTAACGTAGTGACGTGTGTTTGTTCCGTGGTCGCGATGGACTTCAGGTTCGTGACATCGGCTGCCTGTAATCCCAAGGCCATGAAGTCCGAATCGGGGAATTTGCTGAACCCTTGAGCATAGAATGCGCCTTCTAAATTCTCGAGAGTAAGAGCACTGTTTACGTTAGAATAGCCCGAGAAAATTGCTTGGCTGAACGTACAACTGAAGAATATCAACATCCGTCAAGCCCGACGCCGGTGCCGTGGTATTCTGTCTCTTGTAAAGCTCGGCTTGTTGAGATCTTGGTAGACTGGTAGTTGGAAGAGCGGCCACCAGGGATCCAAGGCTCAATGCAGCAACAACGAATACAGAACTGGAAGGCATGGCGATTAGAAGCCTCGATTGGCTGGTGAATTTGGTGAAAAGGTATTAATTTCAAGACCAGCTTGAGGGATCCAAACAACAACGAAAGTAGCAAAAAACAACAAGTAGACAATGATGCTGAATTAGATGACCCAGACCAAGAAGTTGAAGGGCGGACGACGTTGATAGAGTACCAGAAAGACAGAGTGCATCACCAGAGGCTGAGTACAACCGGGAATCAAGCTTCCCGAGCACACAAGCCGACAGTTCCTAGACAGGGTCCATCGGTTACGGAAGATAAATGTCGGCCCATCGGAATCTATTCTCATGCACCATCCCAGGAACAAGCACAACAAGCAACGGGAAGCACGTTCAATCCGAGTCTTGGCGTTTCCATCGCAACGATGGCAAAGGACAACACAAACGGCGTTTCAAACATCGCCAAGGACGTAGGGAAAGAAGCTTTAGAACAAAATCGAAGATCTGCCGATCATTACTCAGCGGATTTACGCCTATTCTTAACCCCATCTGTGCGGACTTCGTTTGAGGTGTTTACGACGATTCGCGTTCATAAGCGAGGCCAGTTGGACCAATCGCATCAGAAATTATCGCATCGCAAAAGACCGTTTTCGTATCCCTGTTCTACTCCAGACCCTCAATTCACTGTCTCTGCATCTTTTGACGACTCAAAATTCTCGCGTCAATCTACGTCGGGGCTGTCAAGCTAAGGTCCAAACCTAGAAACATCAGGTTGCGAAGATCGGCGCACAAACATAGACCTGTCAAACAGAGTCTACACAATTCATTTGATTGAGGTCTGTAGCAACATTTGCCAAGTGATCCAAATGAGAGTGCAATCTTGCGAGAAAAGTGTACCAAACCTTATCCTTCTCCAACATATAACTTCTGTGTAGATTCCAACTTTGCTACAATTCTTCAGTACAACATTCCAGCTCAATCCAACAATCTACTTCTCTAATCTCATTCGCCGGTCGAATCCTTCCGTCTAATTTGCTAATTTTTCTTCTCGATACTTTCAAGTCAAACTTACTCAGCAAAATGAAGTTCCTCTCAGTCGTCCTCCTCTCCTTGGTTGGCACCTCGCTTGCCGCGCCGTTGGTCCCTCGAGCCAGCGCAGCACCAAAGGCTCCAGCAAAGGGTGCATCTGGTACATCCAGCACTCCCGCTGCTAAGTCTTCAGCTCCAGCTGCCAAAGCTTCCCCAGCCGCTGCTGCCAAGTCCTCTGCAGCTGCTGCTGCTGCGAGCGGCACCGCCTCCACCGATACTCCATCAACCATCTCAGGCAACTCCAATGCCGCGATGGTTATGTACGCCGCAGGTGCCTTTGCCAATGATGCCATGACAGTTTCCGCGTCTTTGAACACTCTCGGAACGGAGGTAAGTTGCTCCAGCTTCCATCGCTTCGTCTTTGACTAACCTTGCCAGACCGACCCTGAGAAGATCAGACAAATTGCCACGACTGCCTTCCAAGCCGAATCGGATGAGGATCAAAGACGCAATGTTCTCGCCACAGCTGCAGGAAGCGCTGGAGCCAAGTCCAATGCTCTCATCGTCAAGAATACCCCAGCTGTCCTTGATGGTCTCATGACAATCCAGAACGATCCTACTCCAGAGACCGCGGCTTCAGCACTTCCAGCCATTGAACAAGCCAGGTACGTTTCCTTCTTCGAGGGACTTGCTTCGTCTAACTTGACATAGAAACCCCAACATCCTCCCTAGCATCACCCAGCTTTCCCAAGCTGCCTTGGACAATGCAGGTGTTACATCAATGACTGCAGTCGAGTTCCCACTCACTGTCGGGTCAACTGGGGGCGCAGCTGCTACTCAGTGAAGCAACCAATTAGAAGGCGATTCCTAGCCGAGAATGAGATCAAGAGTAGAGGTATGGGCTGCTGGCCAGCAGAGGATGTTTTGTAACTCAAATATATGTAATTTCGTCTCTGGTCTGTCTTTGTCGTGTTTGATTGGGAGACAAATGCATTGGATCTTAGGTTCCTAATTACGCCCATCGGTAATGTGTTCGCGAAGAGGATGACTGGAGTGCTTGAGTAGAATATGTAGAGATCTGGAAGGCTTTTAAAAACTTTCGTTCAACTATCTAGATAAGCCATAAATGGTATTCCATTTCTCAGCTTACAAGTTAAGGGTAATACCAAGATATTGAGCAGCGAGAAGGCCTGTCGTCCTGACGTTGGGAGGAAGTTGGCTTTTGGATTAGTAAAGTCTGACTAATCTGCACTTCACTGTCAACCTTTATCTTCAACAGCAAGCCTTCATCTTTAACACATCTACAACCTCGATCATGGAGACACATCCTCCCACCAGCTCATTCACCGAGCAAATAATCGTAGCGTCCAAAAATCCCATCAAAATCTCCGCAGCTCTCAAAGGTTTCCAAGCAATGTTCCCCACAAACACCTACACCGCCAAGGGCATCAGCGTCCCCTCAGGCGTCTCCGAGCAGCCCTTCACCAGCAAAGAGACCCTCCAAGGCGCTTTGAACCGCGCTCAGAATGCACGAGAAATCGAGCCCGACGCCGAGTACTGGATCGGACTCGAAGGCGGTGTTGAAGACACGCCTGAGAAGACGGCGGGGTCTCTGGAACTGTTTGCTTGGATAGTGGTGATTGGGAAGGATGGGAGGGTTGGGAAGGCGAGGACGGGATCGTATTATTTGCCTGAGGAGTTGGCGAGGTTGGTGAGGGGTGGGATGGAGTTGGGTCCAGCGGATGATTTGGTTTTTGGGAGGACAAATTCGAAGCAGGGGAATGGGAATGTAGGATTGTTGACGGGCAATGCGGTTACGAGGGAGACGGCTTATGTTCCTACTGTGGTGATGGCTTTGATTCCATTTAGGAATCATACTCTCACCTTTTGATGGCTGTGAGCGTACGCTGTTGCTGGTGACTGATGGGTCGAGCCTGGATCTGGAAAGGTGATTGGGAACCTCAACCGCGTCAGGACGGAACTGAGGAAAATCGATTCACGAACCACAGCAAACTGCATGACTGGGTTGGAAAAGCTTCTGTGTATATAAGCTCATCCGGACCATGAAAATAGGTCTTCAACCTTCGCTCGATCCTTTTCCCGCAGCAATCATGGACCCTTCCAATTTCCACGGACCGGCTCTCATCACCGAAGAGGAGTTTCAGATCGGTGGTCTAAACCCTCTGTCTTGCAGCGTCGAATCAATATCAGATGCAATCATCAGATTCCTCACACTTCTCTACCGTTCCAACTCCCATGACACCTCCCCTCCTAGCGATAGAGCAAACACACGCCCACCATCAAGACGAGACAAGGCGATCCAGCGTTTCCGCAACCGAGGTACATGGCATCGAGGTGCTTGGAGCGAGGACCCCGACAATCAACTAGAAGATCTCAACCTGTTCTTCGATATCTTCAACGACGTCTTCTTCAGCGGTCTCTTGTCAAATGCCTATGCCAAGTCGAGCTCGTCTCGTCCTTCGTCATGGAGCAGCGGACTCGTGGACCAAGTGCAGGATGTTGCTATACGACCGTCCCCAGGAACCGAGCGCGACAAATGATTCCGGATCGAGAAAACATGGTCGCAGCTCTCGATCAAGAAGCAAGATTCCTACGAGACTCGCTGGCGCCGCACAGGGTTCTTGCTGAAAGATTATCTCGAGATATTGCTGCATGAGACATGCGATGTGTACTTTGTACACGTGTCGGTGCTTTTCTGGTTGCTATCAGAATGGTCTGAAGTTGAGGCTCGTTGGTCACCACATGGAGTGGCAGAAGGTGGCTCACGCCGTCGAGCTTGCTGACCTTGAATGGATGGGTATTCCAGGACTCAAGATTGAAATGGGGCGTGAGACTTCTTTAGCCCACGACATGCAGCTCAGGTATCAGCTACCGAACGATGCTGCTCTTCGCTCTGCGCATGTGGATATCGCAAGTACTCGGAAGACTTTAGAGTGGGCGAGGGAGGACGACGTCAAGGCCATCAAGAGCGCCAGCCACAGATCAATGACGCTCTGGTTCCCCTTGAAACTCAACAGGTGTATCGCTGGCGAGTCCACGGTGGATGGTTATGGCAGGAGATTTGGTTGTGACAGAATGAGGTGGCCGAAGAGAACAGTCTACGAGCCTCTCCATCTCCCCAAGGAGGTGACGGACGCCTGGATAAAATCGGGTCCACCGTCTTTCCGCATCTCTTCGAACAGAATCCCAAGAAGGAGGGCTGCTTTTATGATGATGCCACACATCATGATTACGGAGTGTGCCTTGGATTCGGTCGACTTCCAACGCTTGCGAGGTTTCAAGTCATTCTGAGGTAAATTCTTTCCATACATTCAGAAAGGCAACAGGTGAAGAGGTGTAGTCTGATTTGGTTGCAGCGTTCCACCTTGATGATCGCTTTTATTTTTAATAATGAGCATCCATATGTTTAAGAGTGTAACAAAGATCCCACATCCGCTTCTATTTAAGTAGAATCTACGTGTTCTTCTCTTCTCGTTGGAACCAGTCTGCCCGGTTTTCTTCTTGTATGTGGATCGAAGACCTCAAGTCCGCCTCCAAGAATCAGTCTTTCAGTACTGCGACCATCCACCATGGGAAAACCAGCCGCAATAGGAACGGGGAGGTAGGCGAAAAAGTACTTTGTATTCAATACAGCCAGACGCCAATCTAAAATGATGCAAGTCAATCCAACTCCTCGCTCCAACTTATCACTCATGATATCTTGTCATTCGTCTACTCATTAATTCCACCACTTCCTTCTTCACCAAGCTCTCCTCTCACAGGATCACAGCCGGCGTCTGATTCAACACCACCATTCTTGGTCCAGACATTTCGCTACCATAGCGTCGTCGCATATTCGGCGAGTGGCTTCTTCCACCTGATACATTACCATCATCGTCGATGTCGAAGCCGCAACACACGAAACAGATACAGCCAGCGCACTTCATCCACCAGTCGTCAAGCTTGCCCACGGCTGATCGCAGCGTACATCTCCAGCACCACTTTGCATTCGTCGCTTCTGGAAGCTCCGTCTCAAGAACGGGAAGTGGCGGTGTTGGTGCTCGGAGTGCTCCAGACATTAGAAAAGTTGTTGAAGTGACAGAAGCAGGTCGTTCTCGTGGCGATTCAAGAACGCACAACGAGTCTAATTCGGCTTGGGTGGGCAGAGTGGGGAAGTCTGGGCGAGTTATTCCAGATGTTGGAGACGGAAAAGAGGTATCTTCGTCTCGGTGGTACGGTAGAGGAGAGCGGATTGTTGCGGGTTCAAGTACTGTGATGGCCTTAACCTTCTTCTGGGTTGCCGTCGCGTACCCACTTGGAGTTCGATGAGGGCAGACCTTCTTTGGTGGTAGGAGTGCAGTAGTGGCCGAAAATGGTTCGAAGGGATGAGGTGCTGCAGCAGTCGTTGACTCTATCGCAGCTTGAAGCATATTTGCTTCGGAATCACGAGCGGTCGCAGATGGTGTAAATCGGACACGCTGTTCCTTCTGCAGACGGTTCCTTGGCTTGGGTATCGCAGAGGGTGCACCAGGTTGGATCTTTGCAATCGAGACTTTGGTGAACGGGTGTTGATCAATTGCTCCATAAACGCTCTTTGGTGGTCGGAATCGTGGCGCTGTTCGGCCCGGAACTGGTTCTGAAGCGGTCCTGTTTCTCTCCCTTGGAACTTGGCCTTGCGGAAATGCTACAGCACCGGATAGATTGAAGAATCTCCGGACACGGCTCTGGCGGGGTGGTTGAGGCTGTTGTGATTGACGACGATGGGGAATTGCAAGGACTTGTGCCTCGGTCCAAGAAGGCATGCCTGGGGGCGTTGGGGGTCTATCTGGTGGAGCTTGGACAGGCACTCTTGGCTCGGCATATACTTCTGGAGCAAGCAATGGTTTGCATAATTCCTGCTGTAGCCATATCAGCATCAGCAAGTGAAAGTGCCCTTCTCGCAAGAGTGGTGCGATCTGAATCTGGCTTGGTCCAGTGTCCGGATCACCACGGCACAAAAAGTATAATGAGAACCCACCTCGATCACCGCACAAGCGTCATGATGCGACTTCTTGATCTCCTTGATATCATCAAGGCTGAACGATATCTGTCGTCGTGGAGTCTTGGAAATGATAAAGCTGTCCCGGTGACACAGGAAGGGAATACTTGGACTGTTATCCGCCGATTTCGTCCTCGCCTTGCTCCTGATGGTCGTATAGCTCTTTTGCTCGGTGATCGTGTCCAGGACCGTACCATTACCGTAACGGAACTGAATTGTATCCATGAAGCTTGATGGTGATACTATTCGGCTATTCTCGTCGTTCTTCTTGATCGGCCTTAGGATGCGTGAGGGAATATCAACGATCTCGGCCTGCAGCAGGATCACGTCAGTCACTTCCAAAACCAACAGACAGAGACACTAGAATCATAGAGGAGTCTCGTAGTATCTGGTTCATTCCGAGTAGCACCAAAGATCCGAAAGAAACTCCGGCCCCGCATGTACGTACATGGTGACTGCTTGCTTCACTGGCCGAGAAGCAAAAGGCCTCAAATATGGATTCATGGGAACTGGGCGACTCTTCCGACGAGTCTGCCAGACGTATAAACGAGCCCTTGCGACGTATAGTGTTGGTAGGTGTAGGAGTAATGGATTTCGGTCGTAATGGGGATCTCGAAGTGGATGATCCTAGACCTGCAGGGAGTATGCTTGTTGTGACAGCCATCATGATTGATATCCAAAGCTGGAGGCAATAACAAAAGGATGTCGAGGCGCCTCTGCGCAGATGGGCAAATATATGGGAGTATGGGGATGTTTGAGGTGGGGGTGGGAAGAAAGAAAAAGCGGAAGATTAGATTTCGGTGTTGTTGATTGATGGTGGTTGATGTACAGGCAATACCCTCGTTCCTTCCTATAACGCCTTCGCTATGACAACGAACCCATCCGTTCCATCCAAACTTTTCTTATGAGGTATCCATTCCTTCTGCAGCCAGTGCCCTTCGATATTCTTTTGTTGCTTTTTGTAGGGTTTTGATGGTTGGGTCCATCATCTCCATCACGACCTTTTGCCCACCTCCCACAGACTCCGGTTTCCAATGTATCTTCTTCTTGGTCTTTTCGTACACGTTCTTGATATGCTCCTTCTTAATCCGAATGGCATCTTCTCTTTCCTTCTCAGCATCAGCTGCCACAGCATTGATTCGATCCATGGCTCTTTCCAGGCTGGCGACCAGCTGCGCTAGTTCATTTGCCTTATCGGCATCGCCAGAGAGGAACACCAGCCAGAAGTGATGGAGAAACTCAGTAGTTGTTGTATGAGTGAGAACCAATCTATCGAAAATATGTTGCGATAATCCGGACAGAGATTGAGCTGCAGAGCCTTCCAGTGCAGCTCGACGAGCGACGATACCTTCCAGTACATGTCTTTGAGCATCCGCAATGCTGGCCTTGCTTCCCACATGACTCGTTGTCTTGTCTTCATCCTCGCTGTCACTATCTTCTACCACTCCAATTGCAGTACGCAAATCCAACCCTCCCGCTGCGTCGTGATCCATCATTTCAGGGTCGACATCCATCTGCAGGTCGAATAAAATATCTGCAGGCACTTGCTTGGCATACATAGATGCCTCAGCTGAGAGTTCCGACTTCTCACTGGAAAAGAACCGACTCTGCTCTTTGATGTTGAGCATGATTCGATTCTCCTCTGGATCCCCTTGAAGATCTCGCAGCACAAGTTGATTGTAGGTTGCCTCATCCATACCAATAGGTGCCGATGGATCAATATCCGAAGGTGCAACTTGGGACATAATCTTCTCACTGAGGCTGTTCAACGTTCTGATGATTGGTACTTTCGTTCTCGAGTCAGGCCACATAGTGACATCCTTTCGATTTCCGCTTTTGCTTCCACCTTGATTCTCCTCATTTCCCTCCAAATCGATAATATTTGGGATATGTGTGGAGAGCAATCTCTTGTCCAGCCCGTCGTCAGTCGAAATATCTAAGTACCTGTCGAATGTGGGGTCGGTAGCATCTGCTTCTGTGATCCTCTCTCCTTTGAGCTTTTTAAAAAGTCGACTGACGAAGAATCTTGACCAAAAGTCTGCTTCCTTGAGCTTGGGCACATTCTCGTCGTATACACGTCTAACCAATGGATGCTGACTGAAGATCAATTGGACTTGCTCAGCACTGATGTTCAACTTCAGCTCTCCATCAACTTGGCGTGGCTTGACAGCTGACAAGACGTTGTAAGAGCCCTTCTTCTGGTTGGACTCCACGGCGAAAGCTCTGAGGAGGTTCAATCGGGTGGACCAGAACTGTCTATTGAATTGAGAATCTGTGATCGTGTCTGGTTTTGTCCGCCTTGATTCCATGTAGGTTCTGTTCAGAGCTAGATCCTTTTTCAATAATGATTCTTGCAGCTGATAATCGACCTTCAATTGCGCATCATCATACCATCCAGCGGATCCAGTTGGCTTGGACACCACTGTGTGGGCCATAGCCATTGCTGCCGACGCCGAGCCTCCTCCATTTGCCCTCGGTACGCTCGCATCTTCTGCCTTGAGAGCTGCAATCAAGGTGGTGAGTATTTCCTTGATGGCATTGGCCTCTGCACGAGGATTTGAAGGTGAGTTGAAGAGGAACGTGTGGGTCACAGCTTCAGCAGCATCAGGTGATTTATCGAAAATCTTCAGCATCACCTTTGCTGCAGTCTCGGGAGTTTGCTGAAGATCTGTAAATCATCAGTAAATTGAAGCTGAGTTCTGCAGAAAAGCGTACTGGTGATGTTTGCCACCGGGATGGTGAGCCCCTTGTCTGAACCCGCATGAGGCAGCCATACAATGGACTTTTGATCTTTTGCAATAGTGAGGGTGCCATCTTTCTTTTTGTAAGCCGCAGCTCCGGTGATGGGCGCCATTTCAAGGTCGACAATGTCGTCGCTGCATCTAGGCTAAGGCGTCCCCAGGACGTTGATATCGAGGTGCAGTGCAGCCTAGTGATGGATTCACAGTTTGAGACCCTTGATTTCTTTCTTGGGTGGTGAAGAAAGGACCTTGAGGCAAGAAATATCTCGATCCTAAAGTGTCAGGTGAAAGGGATCGACTTGACAAACTCTGGTTTGGACGTATACTTCGTGCTGTATTTCTTTGTCTAGCATGCAAATGTCCTTCTCTCGAGCCATGACTTGAGAGGTGAGGCTTGTCTTGAAAAGTGCTTACTCAGCCATCCACGTGACTCTGGTCAACTCATCCCCTGCCTTTCCCTGATTGGCCCCTTTCCCTTCGGCAGCTGTCAGCGGATTGGTCCGCTGTAGCCAGAACTCGGAAGGCCAACCGTCAAGTAGCGACCGAGCGAATTCCTGTTACCATCGAAAAACTACATCTGCTGCACTTGACTTACTCCGCCTCTCATTCTCCCTTTTTGCCTCCATTGTCCCCGAGTCAATTCAGACAATCACCGCCAGCGTTGATTGTACTGGATACATCTTCTTGTCCTCCTCCTCAATCTCTATTGTCTGCATTGGCCGACAGCCACGATGCTACGAAGCTCCCTGCGGCAAAAGAGCTGCCAGCTCCTCAAAGCTGGTAGCCATCCGGCCAGATCCCTCTGTACAACCTCTCAAACACCTCTTCGAATGTCCTCAAAAGCCTCCAGCACATTGAAATCCGCCTCGAAACGATTTACTCCCATCACCCAGAAGCGCTATGCTGCAGCCGTCGCGAATGCCCCCGACCCAAATGACAGCTTCCTGTCCGGAAATACCGCAAATTATATCGACGAGATGTATATGCAGTGGAAGGAGGACCCAAAGAGCGTCCATGTATCATGGCAGGTGTATTTCAGGAATATGGAGAGCGGCGACATGCCAATGTCACAGGCATTTACGCCTCCACCGAATCTCGTCCCTACACCATCCGGAGGCGTTGCCACATTCTCCCCTGGGTTGGGCATGAGTGCTGGACAGGGCTCAGATGTCACAAATCACTTGAAAGTACAATTGCTTGTGCGAGCCTATCAAGCTCGTGGTCACCACAAGGCCAACATCGACCCCTTGGGCATTCGCCGCGAGGCTCAGGAATTTGGATACAGCAACCCAAAGGAGCTACGATTGGAACACTACCAGTTCACCGAGAAGGACCTCGACACCGAATACACTCTCGGCCCTGGTATTTTGCCACGATTCAAGAAGGAAGGCCGTGAGAAGATGACTCTGCGAGAGATCATTGACGCCTGCGAGCGCATCTACTGTGGTTCCTACGGTGTCGAATATATCCACATCCCAGACAGAGAACAGTGCGACTGGCTCCGAGAGCGTATCGAAGTGCCACAACCGTTCAAATACTCGGTCGACGAGAAGCGCCGAATCCTCGACCGTCTCATCTGGAGTTCCAGTTTCGAAAGCTTCTTGGCAACAAAGTACCCCAACGATAAGCGTTTCGGTTTGGAGGGCTGCGAAACATTGGTACCAGGAATGAAGGCCCTGATCGACCGAAGTGTGGATTATGGTGTCAAGGATATTGTCATTGGTATGCCTCATCGTGGTCGTCTGAACGTCCTGTCCAACGTCGTCCGAAAGCCAAATGAATCCATCTTCAGCGAGTTCGGCGGAAGTGCTGCTGCTGAGGATGAGGGATCCGGTGATGTCAAATACCATTTGGGAATGAACTTTGAGAGACCTACTCCTTCTGGAAAGCGTGTTCAGTTGTCCCTTGTCGCCAATCCTTCCCATTTGGAAGCCGAGGACCCAGTCGTGCTTGGTAAGACCAGAGCCATTCAACACTACAACAATGATGAAAAGGCACACAACACTGCTATGGGTGTTCTCCTCCACGGTGACGCTGCTTTCGCCGCCCAAGGTGTCGTCTACGAATGTCTTGGTTTCCACTCTCTGCCCGCCTACTCAACTGGTGGTACCGTCCACTTGGTCGTCAACAACCAGATTGGTTTCACTACCGATCCTCGGTTCGCTCGTTCAACTGCCTACTGTACCGATATCGCCAAGTCCATTGATGCCCCAGTGTTCCACGTCAACGCCGATGATGTTGAGGCTGTCAACTACGTTTGCCAATTGGCAGCTGATTGGCGCGCTGAGTTCCGCAAGGATGTTGTCATCGATCTTGTCTGCTACCGTAAACACGGTCACAACGAAACCGATCAGCCATCTTTCACTCAGCCACTGATGTACAAGCGTATTCAATCTCACGAGCCCCAAATCGATATCTACATTGACCAGCTCCTGAAAGACGGAAGCTTCACCAAGGAAGATATCGATGAGCACAGAAAGTGGGTCTGGGGCATGTTGGAAGAAAGCTTCGCTAAGAGCAAGGATTACCAGCCAACCTCCAAGGAGTGGACTACTTCGGCCTGGAACGGGTTCAAGTCGCCCAAGGAATTGGCTACCGAAGTTCTCCCCCACAACCCCACTGGTGTACCTACCAGCACTTTGGAACACATCGGAACTACAATTGGAACGGCGCCAGAAGATTTCAATGTCCATCGCAACTTGAAGCGTATTCTTGCCAACCGTGTCAAGACTGTCAACGAGGGCACTAACATCGATTGGTCGACTGCTGAGGCTCTCGCTTTCGGATCTCTTGTCCAGGAAGGCCACCACGTTCGTGTTTCCGGTCAAGATGTTGAGCGTGGTACTTTCTCCCAGAGACATGCTGTCTTCCACGACCAAGAGACTGAGAAGACTTATACTCCTCTTCAACATATCAGCAAGGACCAGGGCAAATTCGTCATCTCTAACTCTTCATTGAGTGAATTTGGTTGTCTTGGATTCGAGTACGGATACTCCCTCTCGTCGCCAAACGCCCTCGTCATGTGGGAAGCTCAATTCGGTGATTTTGCCAACAATGCTCAATGTATCATTGATCAATTCGTAGCATCCGGTGAAGTCAAGTGGATGCAGAGATCTGGTCTTGTCATGTCGTTACCCCACGGTTACGATGGACAAGGACCCGAGCACTCTTCCGGACGTATGGAGAGATATCTTCAACTCTGTAACGAGGATCCTCGTATCTTCCCTTCGCCAGACAAGCTTGATCGTCAACATCAAGACTGCAACATGCAGATTGCATACATGACCACACCATCCAACTTGTTCCACATCTTGAGAAGACAAATGAACAGACAATTCCGCAAGCGTAAGTGTCCACCACTAATCAGTGTCCCTAAGCTAACACGTCATAGCCCTTATCATCTTCTTCTCCAAGTCTCTCCTGCGACACCCTCTTGCCCGTTCTCCAATCGAGGAGTTCACCGGTGATTCCCAGTTCAAGTGGATCATTCCCGACCCTGAACATGGCAAGGCCATCGCTGAGCCAGAGGAAATCGACCGTGTCATTCTCTGCTCTGGTCAAGTCTACGCTGCTCTGTACAAATACCGTGCCGACAACAACCTCAAGAACACCGCCATCACTCGAATTGAACAACTGAACCCCTTCCCATGGCAACAACTCAAGGAGAACCTCGACAGCTACAAGAACGCCAAGACTATTGTCTGGTGTCAAGAAGAGCCATTGAACGCCGGTGCTTGGAGTTTCACCCAACCCAGAATCGAGACTTTGTTGAACCAGACCGACTTTCATGACCGCAAGCACGTTATGTATGCTGGACGTGACCCAAGTGCCAGTGTGGCCACCGGATTGAAGGCCAGCCACACCAAGGAGGAGGCTAAGCTTTTGGAGACTGCTTTCTCCGTAACTCAGGATAAGCTTAAGGGAGAGTAGAGTGTAATATTGATGGGATGGGAAGGGAAGGTGCATTAGATGAATGCCGGATTGTATTATTGTACAGGATTGCTGGTTACTGGGTTCTGCTTGGTATGAGCAGGGCATAGTGACCTTGAAGAATATGCATGTTTCCTTGACTCAATTGAATGACCTCATACGCTTTTGGTATTTTCATCAATGCAAATGGATGTAAGTAGATTGATGAACCCGCGACTGATCCGGATGCCCTTGGTTGTACAGGTGAACCTGGGATGTGTATCGTTCAGTGTCGCAGAAATTCTCCAGACATTTGTAGATGGTAAACAAGATACCCGATTTGATGATCCGACACGTGCGTTGGTGGCTGGTTCGCGAGGCCGTGCGATGACATCACTGCTGTTCAAGCAAGGCAATGGATCCCAAACAGAGCTCCTTGGAGCTCCAGCTCACCTCCTGCAACTACCCAACCTAAAACCACACCTCCAATATGATTTCCTATTTCCTAGTATGCCTCGAATAACGGACTAAACCCATCTACAGAACAAACTTTCTTCTTCCTGCTTTACCTAATAAATTCAACATGCGGCCTCGAATCTCGCCAACCGCAGTATCCACATCAGCATCGCGATCTCTCCAGTACCGCCTGTCTCAACCACACATCACAACAAACTTCCGCAGCAGACCTCTCACACGACCGCAACCGCGCCCTACATTCCCACAAACTCCTCTTCCTCCTCTCTCCCTCCGAGTATTTTCTACATCGCTTTCTCGCCTGTCGGAAGAAGACGCGACAAGCAAAGCCAAAGCTCTGAACCAGAAGGGTTTGGACGAGCAAGAAGATGGCTTCCACAGACAGATTGACGACGCGATTGGCGAGGCGAAAGAGTTACAGGCCCGAACACCATGGCACAGAGAGGGGAGTGATCAGCCGCCCGTGAAGAGGAATAGGAGTGCTGGGGCAATGACGAAGGGTATGTCTCTTCCAATCTTCCTCTCCACCTCCCCAAAGCCACGATATCTCCCAATTTCTACAGGAGCAATGCTGACTGGAATGTGAATTTATAGGCAAGCTCCTAACGACCCCCTCCCGCCTCCTCAAACTGATCCTCCCACTCACAACCGACGACAAAAACAGCGACCGCAAATCCATCGAACCGCTCGCCCTCCTCGTGCACCCCCAACAACCACTCTCCTACCTCGAACGTCTCATCCAATCCGAGCTACCTATGATAAAGGGGAAAGACGGCAAGGAGAAGGTAGCACAGGTGTATTTCCGCGCAGAAGACAGCGCAAGAGGCGAGATAAAAGCTGATCGTCGAGACGAGGAGGAAGATGAGGATTTAGAGGATGAAGAGGATGGCGAGGTGGAAGCTAGGAGGGAGAGTAGGAAACAGCCGAAGGAGGAGGGAAGTGATGAGCAGATGATCGATGGCAAGCTTATGAAAGTTGGGAAGATATCCTCTTCTAAGGATAAAGATCAGGATAAGTCCAAAGACCAATCCTCGGGACAAGAACTCAGCAGGACCTCCAAAATCGAATCACAACTCCGCGGTGGCCCGGGCGAAGGAGGCGTAGAAAGCTACTCTGGACAAGGTCGCGAGTCGTCCGATTCCAGCGAGCAGAAATTTGTGCGGTGGTCTTCATCCACTGAAATAGGCGATTTCATCCGTGACGCCGCACGAGGCAAGGAATTTGCGGTGGAGATTGAAGGAGCGAGTAAAGAGATCCGAGTCGGTGTTCCATCGTTTAATGATCGTACGCATTACTTGAGGGTGCGGTTGAGGAAGACGAGTAGGAAACTGGCGAATATGGCAAGTATCAAGAATGAGTGTGATAAGCTTGCGCATAGAAGTGCGCAGAGGCTTGCTATGGGTGGGTTTGGGATTCTGGTTGGGTGGTGGGGAGCGATTTATCATTTTACGTTTCGGACGGATTATGGATGGGATACTATGGAGCCGGTTACTGTATGTTTTGTTCTCGTTTCTTATCAACCTCCTTGCATCCTTCCATGTCGCTGCTAACATTTGTGACAGTACCTTGCTGGTCTCTCTACCATCATCCTCGGTTATCTCTGGTTCCTCTACCACAACCGCGAAGTGTCCTACCGCGCAGCCCTCAACCTGACCGTCTCCCGACGTCAAAACACCCTCTACACAGCCCGCGGCTTCGACCTCGCGAAATGGGAGTCCATGATCGAAGAAGCCAACGCATTACGCAAAGAGATTAAGAACGTTGCCGATGAGTACGACGTCGAGTGGGATGAGAAAGCAGATGAAGGGAGTGAGGAGGTGCATGATGCGTTGAAGGAGGAGAGGAGGAAGAGTAAGGGGAAGGGGGACAAGGATGATGACGAGGGCGATAGTGATAAGAAGACGAAGAAGGAGAAGGAGAAGAGCAAGGAGAAGAGTGAGAAGAAGGAGAAGAAGGAGAAGGACTGAACAGGTCGAAGCTGGACTGAGCTGGCCGAGTGGGGGAAATGATGGTTGCAAGGAAGGAGAAGACGCCGGGATAAAGGAGAAGAGCAAACAGAGGGTGAAAAGCAAACAGGAAGATAAGAAGGAGAAAGACTGAATTGACCTGGTGCGATGCAAGCTGTTCTGCTGCCCATGGACTGGGTGGAAATATTTTCGAACTCAAAAACCGCAAGCCGAACCGGCACTTTCACTGAACCGTACCGAAGCGAGTCGAAGCGAAACCCCCCTCCAAAAGGCAAATAAGCAAATAAATCAAATATCGATCTCGGGCCGCCCAGGACAAATACACCTATTCCAGCCATTTAAAGCTCCTCCCGGTCAAAATTTAAAAGTCATCACCATTCAGACTCGAGACGGGCAACTGACCTCGGCTATACTCGATTGGCAGGTGCTGCGAGGATCGAGTACCCAGTAGACGAGTTCTACTTTCCCATCTCTCATCCGGAGAATTACTCCGGTCTTATCTTGGCTCGTCTTGGCTGGTTTCGGCAATGTGGGATCATGGGGATTTGTGGCTTTGGATTCCAAATCCCGGATTCCACATTCCAGACTGCGTATAATACGGCACAGTACCGTATGTAACTACTGTCGCATTGGATTCGTTGCCCATCAGACCGGTCAAGGAAATGCTGTGGAACACGAGGTCGCAGGGTCGAAGGGTCCTGTCGAACCAACGTTGCCCGGAAGGGTCCAGCGGGGTCCAACGAGGTCCAACGCTATCAAGAATATCGCACATCGCATATCGCATGTTGCATGTCGCCGCGACCCTCTGATTGGGCGGCATGCCCTCTCACCACGCACTCCGCCCCTTGTTTCCTCTCGTTCCGTTTCCTTAAACCGATGACGGGCGCTTGTTGTATATTTCGCTTCCTTGCCTTTCCTGCCTGCTTTCTTCCATGAGCCATTTCCGTACCCTCTGGCTGTCCGTCTTACCATACCCTGTCTTGTTCTGTCATAGCATAGCGTTACATGCATTGCATTGCATAGCCTGCGACACATTTCACCTTCGACCCCATTACAGATGTACCTACATACATACGTCAGTACATATACACATACATTGGTCTTTTAGAGCACGGAGCATATATACCAATTCAGACAGACAAACAGAATCATCGTTTTCAATTTCGATTCACGTTCCTCCATTCAACGTCCCGTCCCTCCACACATCGAGCTCAGTTAAGATCAGCTCGGTCTCACCGTCTTATCCTTTTGATCGGTAACCTTGCTTTCTTGCCTGATTGCCTGCCTGCCTGCCTACTTCCTTGCCGGCTAGCTTGCTAGCCATCGTCCAGACTTGTATTCTCCCCTTCCTCCGCTAGCTGCCTCTCGTAGCTCCGAGCTATACCAAGAGAGAAGTGACCCGCCTCGTGAGAATTAAACAGGTATATGGCATAGCACCGCATCAAATGGGTGAGTCCAGCCTCTTGGGCGACCGACCGAGCGAGGATGTATGCACTCACTCAGCCTGTCTCGCTTACATTTAAGCTCCCTCTACCTCTCCCACTCACACTTTCCACTCTATATGTCATGCATCGCCAGCACATCTAGCCGATATTAGACAGACAGGGTCCGATTCTGCGTCCGAGTCTGTGTCTCGGTAATCGGTATGTACACTTATCATCCCATCCTCCCCCTGCCCGCCCACACGCACTACACCGTCGCCCGGGGCAGTGGCTCACCTGGCCCGTGCATACAAACTTTATCGATATTTGGATTTCCCAGCCCACCCCCGCTCCCAGGCCTAGCGCAGCCACATCGATCGCATGGCAAATATCAGGCCATATCGCAGAGGGCCCTTGACCGTCGCCGCTCTATGAAAGAGGGCTCAAAGGTCTAGACCGCGGTCGATTTATCGAGTGGTCCTCGAATGAACCTCCGCGGACAGAGTTGATGCGAGGCCCTCATGCAGTGGATGCGTCGATGGTCTGATATAATCTGACGATGTGGTCTTTCGAATGTCATGATTATGGATTGGAATCGAGAGTTCTGAGATGATCGATGGAATTTGGGGTTGTTGGTTTATGTTAGGTTAAGGTGGCTGCAGATTGTGAGGGAGGGAGGAGCGTGAACGGTGTTGGGGATGGCCGGTGTTGAGATTGAGGATGCGATCGTAGTCGGCATTTCAAGGGGTGGCCATGGAACCGGCGATCGTGAGATGGACATCTTCCGGTATCGATGAAGGCATCGGATGATGACCTGCGTTGACTTGAGTTTCCAGTCTGAGTGTATCGGCTCCATCGGCTGCTGTCAATACCGATTTCAATATTGAGCTGGCAACAGATGAGCACTTTCCATTGTTCAACCTTGATCGAATTGGAAGTCAGGCCCGCCGTGACTCTGTGGCCTTCTGAGCTCCATGGATCTGTGAATACGATAGAAATTCCTTTTGCATGCTGGTCACGGGAGAACTTTTAGGAACGCCAAGTATGAAACGAGGAGGAGTGATGTTTTTTGATGGCAACGCCGTGGTGACGATGTGAATTGGAAGCTGGTGAGTTCATGGCGATGACGGCCAGTAAATTAATACTCGTGTAACCCATTTTAACTGCATTCCAGTGTCCTGGCCTCTCTGGGAATCCTGATCTCGAGACTGTGCGACATAAGCCTGTTCTGTTTAACGACCAGTTAGGCATTGCCTTCCGCATGACAAGCTGCTCCAACAAGCCAACTCCTAACTCACTGTCATGAATGCATTTGCATTTGCTGGGTGCCAGGAGGGATCGTTGCCTTATTGTCGTCCGGCCGCGACTTTGGGGGGCATGCTCTCTGATAGTGAAAGGTGATCGGGAAGCGAGGGTTCACCTTTCGGCAATCTGAGAGACACACTTTCTCGTTTGTCAACAAAAGGGAATAATGCCAAGCTTGATGTTGCTTCACTCTCGAGTAATTCCATTCTCTCTGTATCTGACGAGTCGGCTTCATGGCAGACTGGATTTTCGTCTCGACATCACGGCATGATCTGGTAGACGAAAGATCTATCGTTCCGCTCTGGATAGTTCGGAGCATGACTGGATTGATCGATTCGGTGCTGCCACCCAGTCTGCTAGGCGTGGCAGGAAATCATACGAATCTGTTCCGAGCCCTTGGCTGTGTCTTCTGAATGAAAGGTGATATCGGTTGCTAGATCTGAATGTCGTTGTTTTTTCGTCCTCTTTTTGTTTCTGGTGTTTTGCGCTTGAAGTTCGACCTGATTCACACAACTTCTGGCGGGGGTCCCGATGCGTTTGTATAAGCGCTGGTCAATGACTGTATGTGTTTTTGTGAAGAGTTCTTGACGTGAGATCAAGTGTCGTTGAAACTCCAGCCAAGGCGCAGATGATTCCTTCACCTCCGACAGAGATCGCCGATCACCTGCACAATTAGTGTCATCATGCATCTCTCTGGCAAGACAGCACAATCACCAAATCATCTTACCAGCATCCATCTGCTCGCGCAAACGCAGATGAGGACAGATAACGACTGGAATTCAATCGACACTATACCTTTATATATTTGCAGGCTTATGGATTACCCGCGCAATCATCGTCGTCAACTGGGCCGGATTTCACATCCGACCACTGTCGCTGCACAAGTTGCGCAGATGTATGAAAAGGCGCGCTTAAACTCTTGGGACAGTTGCACGACATCGACATGACGACGTGGCATGGCAAACAACGACGTCTGCTTTACTCAGCCGCATAAAGCGCATGGAAGACTAAAGTACCTCGGCCGAGACCAAAGCTGGGAGCAGACGGTCCGCCTCCGATGGAGGGCCTGATCAATCAGAAACCTGCATCCGCGGAGAAAGAAACCTATAAAGATGATGGAAATGGACGGCGGCATGAATAGCTCGCAAAACGGAAAGCTTGGCCCCAGGATCAGAGTGTTCCGTCGCCATATGGCTGATGGAGCCGAGCAGATGAATGGATGAACGAGCATCTTAGGCAAGCCGAGACTGTGACTGCTCGTTCCCACTTTACCTCCCCCTGGACTAACAGCACATCGCCAATGAGAAGTAGAAGACAGACGAGACAGAGCGACGTCCCTTGACGTCGCATGCGGCGAGGTGCACTAAAAAAGACCCTTGATCTTCGATGCTTCATCCTCTCCTGGCGGTGGTCCCATCATTCTCATCAATCCATACCCACCAGTTCATTCACGACCCACACCACTCCAAAAGCCAAAGACAACCACTAGCAATTTGCGAGGCTGTTCGATAGCAGCGGCGCTGAAGATCACGCTAAAGAAGCAAGTAGCCGAGATGTAGACATGAATGCGTTTGCTTCTCGACCAAACTCAATTCGACTGGACAAACCCCACTTCGACCGTTCGACGTTTCGTTTTCTCCGTCTTCAAACATACGAAGTAAACAATGAAAATCCTTCCATTTCGGAACTCTTTCCGACTGACCGAAGACAAGGCTTCCGTTGCTTGTTGTGAAAGAGCAAATTGAGACTCCATTTCTCTTCCTCCATTTGTTTCCTGTACTTCACTGCTCATCATTCTCGGTACCGCTACACCGCTTGACACTGTCAAAGGTCTCTGACTGGATCGTAAAAGGTCCCCGACTGGTTGGCGTTGTCCTCATGCGAGTCTATGGAGTCGTACTTGTATTCGACAGCCTGGTAGGAGGCTCCTGGAGGGATGTATCAGCACGCTGCTATACCGATGCGGGAGGGTATATCTAGTAGCCATGCACGAACCAGGGGGAGGGTATTCTTGGCTACTGGAGCCTGAGCGCAGTCAGATCAATTTCTCACTTCCTCATGCGTCCGTTTTTGAGTGGCTGGGCCAAATCGGGAAGATCTGAGAACGAGATGCCCAAGTCCGTATGCAACCATCAAGTGGGGGTACTTTGACGACGTGTGAAACCTTGAATACGCACCCGCGTCTGCTGTCTGTTGGTAATCATTGATGTATTCGACATGGTGTTCTCTTGATGCATGTTTGTGCTTGGAACTACTCCCGTGTTTGTCGTGGCTCTTCTCCCCTTTTTGATTTCTATTTCTGCCATCACGGTAACGGAACTTATGGTAAAGAAACCACTTAGCAACCCAATTAGGACTATTGCCCCTGGAGGTTCCAAGATCCCAGTAGTAAGCGGTGTATTGGTCACCTCGCTGGGCTATCATCGCCATCGCGTCGTCCTTCGCTCTCTCCTGAATGTCAGACCAATCATATGGAGCTTTTCTCTTGCTGTTCTCCTTGAGATGAGCCTTGTCTGAGATCAGCCAGTTGTAGATGACATCGGTCTCTTTCTGTGATAGTGTAAAGTAATGTAAGTACTTCGCATGAATAAATTTCAGGTGTGGGGTCAATTCCCAGGGTGGGATGGTGAACAGCGGGGAAGTACATACCGCCATCAAAGCATAAGTTTCGCGCGGGAGATTCAAGTGTTTGAGAAGATCCTCTTTGGTCTGGCTCATCGCAATTGGGGCTAGAGCGGCCATTTTTCCCATGGAAATTTGAAAATCAGGCGATGGTTTCCCAGAGCAAGTTATCCTCAGCGGGAGAATAAAAGGTTAAGATGTTATTATGCCTGTTGCCACCTGCTATCCTGCATCTGGATCGTTTCGAGCAGACCTAGGTTCGAGGCGCACTAGATACAAGCTCAATTAAGGACTTAAGAAGCAACTTCCTTCCAAGGCTTTCTTCAGCGCTGCCCTAAGCATGATGCAAGTGGCAGTCGAGCGTGGTGGCGTGATAAGATTGATGTGAGGATATTGCAGCTGTCCACATACTTGGCCGCATCTTCAAGAGATGCCGATGGCTTCGCAGGGATATCAGCACCCGAGCCGCATATGACTGGGCAAGAGGAATTCTCGACGAGAGGAGAAAGGAGATTCAAAACAAGTATTGAGCGATAGGGTGTAACAAGCTGCCAGCGAATCATTAGATGGCCAGCTTCGGCATATTCCCAGCTGAATTCCCTAACAATCCTGTGATTGGTACTGTCCAATACATTCCGCATGCCGCAGAACAAAGGCTCGGATATACGAATCAACACCGACGCCAGACGAAGCTTCCATAGTGCACAGTGACCTGTCAGGATCTTCCAGGCCGTGAGTTCAGATGGTTGTGTACGGTTGCACTACTCGTGACTCGTCACACCAAAAGACCCTGCATGAAGAGCGGGTGCAGCAATTTTCTGGGATTTCAGAATCAATATCTTTTGAGACCATCATTTTTTTGTAATGTCTCCGAACGGCCCGTCGATGTGGGGTTCCTGCTCAACAAGACGGACTAGCTCTGACTTGTGTGTAGCCAAAGGCATCACCACTTGGAAAACTGGAGAACGCTGGCACTTTGACAGCAAAAGGATTCAAGGCAGAGCAGCGTCCTTTCTCTTGCAGTGGTATGTCCATTTCTGGAAGGAGATCGGCCTAAAACAGAATGGTCGGATTCCTCTTCATGCAGGTGAGGATTTGAGAGTCAGGCAGGCCATCGAGGCTTGTCGGAGGCGAGCCGATTCCGTGGATGAAATGCGTGGGCATCGAAATCGTGGAGTGCCAAATACCTACCTGACATGCATGTATGCATGTGCAGGGTTGTCAAAGAGTACATATTATGGTTTTAGCTTGGTTTGGATTGGGCGAGCATAGCGAGGACGACGAGGCTGAAAAATGCGGGCGCACTTGCATGAGCTTTGGGGTACTTGTACTCGATTTGGCACGGGAAAGGGAATATCGCCGAGTCTAGGGATGGGAATTTCTGAGACCCGGTATAGAATTTCGATTGGCATGTCCCCGGGTCCTCATGGGCATCGAATCGAGTGGGGCATCGAGAAGCCATTTTCGTCGCAGTCAGGCCCAACACCAAGACTTTTAGCAGAAGTCGGAGGGGCACGGTAGACAGAATGGGCTGATGCTCTGTTCTTCGTGAGGAAGAATGCTTCCTCATGACTCCCACATACCTGAGTGAGTAGCAGGATTTGGGGATGGACGCGCTAGATTGAACTTAGCTTGGGTTCCTATTCGACTGTGGAAGGTTGCAGTCAGCGGGGTACTCAACATTACCCCGTCCACACTCCTTTGAAGCTCCAATCAAGGTGTAATGATAGACTTCAGTAATGGGAATTAAAGCTCCGGTTCTTCCTCCTCAGTCCTGTACTGTACTGTGATGGGACGACTGGCTGCATGCATGCTGCAGATATATCGGCATTTGGTTCCGAGGTATGACTGGGGCGGCCTGGAAAACGAAAGGCTTGGGACCAATTGTATCTCGAGAGTGTCGGAGGGATTGGCGGTGATCGTGCAGAACTTGCAGAATCGGTGGAGGATGAAATGATGAAGAAGGATGAAAAGGTGGATGAAGGGGGAAATGATGGTATGGGAGCCACGATGATCCAGGTGAGATGGGTCCTGCCATCCGTTCCATATCATCCCATTGAGTGACCATCAGCACGTTACAGCAAGGGCGATGATGCAACAACTTCGAGCTTCCTCAACCACCGGGATGATTAAGGCCACGCGATAAGTCTTCGAAAGCACTGTAGTAATGACTTTTGCAATTGTTATCATGCAATGAATCGAGCAAAGTAATCTGTGATGCTCAATAGTTGAGTTCGAGCGAAAGGATCTGGTGCATAGTTGTTGTACTGCCTTGACGTTAACTTAGAGCTGGAAAAGGTGGTGTTCGGTAGTTTGAATTTTGACTTTTTGACATCAGCCAGGCCCCTTGTCGCTGTTGCCGAACTCAACGTCATGATCTTCACCCGCCAAAGGAGTATAATTGGAAATGAATCTTCGGGTCAACCACAGATGGATGATCTGTAACATCATGCTGTGCAACCAACGATACACGCTCACACCATCTTTATCAAAGGAGGGGGTCCGCATCTCTACCACATCTCTTCCTACCTAGAGAAATCATTTTCTAAACCTGTTTTTAGCTATTCTTCCACCAATAATTAGATTGATGGAAGGTCACAACCTACAATGATGTACAGTACATCAATGGACAGGTCGGTCCCGAGAAGATCTTTCCATTGGGCTGGAGCTGTCTGGCTTCAGCGAAGTGTTGTGGTCTGTTTTGATTTCTTCTTGTACATCTTGTCGAACTCGTCTTCGTCTTTCTTTGAAGATATCATCAATTCAGCAAAGCACAAAAATTTGTACTATCAGAGCCAATGCTTCCAGATCTCGATTAACCACTTCTCTTTTCCACTTTCTGAATCTTCCATCTCCATCCAATTCTACTTTTATTTTGCGAAAACAATATTTACAGTTCTTGCCGGAGTCCTCCCGTAGCAACTTTATCAGGCGAGATGGTCCAGCTTTTTCATTGGCTGAAGAGCGGCGCGGAGCGGAGTGGAGTGGAGTGGAGTGGAGTGAGTGAGGGGTGGAGTGACGCCAGTTCTGTGCTGGCTGGGCTGTCGTCCGACATCGACAGCGTCAACAAATGACCCCACCCCAACACCATTCAACCCTCGATATCTGCTCCTCGCACACTCTTCTTTCTTTTCCTTATCTTTTCAGATTCCTCTACACCAAATTCATAATCACTATCATAGTATCATCTTCAATACATACTCTTTCGGGCATACAAATCTATTGCCAAGAGAAGACGGCATCATCCCATTCCAACCCCCCACCAAGACCTCTACGACCCCTCCATTCGTCCATACAATTCAAGCTACACCAGTCGAGTGACCTCCGAGCCGCAGCTTCACTTCCAGATATTCAAACATCCGGCAGAACTCGATTATCCACGCGCACAAGGATATCTCCAACCAGCTCGGGCACCACTGCCGGCGAAGCATTCCTTATTGTTGAGCGCCGCCGTCCCAATCACATTGATCGCGGAGGTCAGGGTCTGGCCAGAGGGTTGAGTTATATCGGACACGATAATTGTAGCAATTCGGCTTCGGACAACCTTTAGCCAACGGCGCAAGAGGAGTGGTCGTCACAGGAGACGGCATTCGACGAGACCTAGCTGTGACTCCACTCACGAAAAAGCAACTTCAGCAGGATCCTTCAAGATACCGAGCATCATATTCAGATCAGCTGCCTGCGGCCAACGAGATCCAAGTGGTGGTAATCAGACGGGAGAACATTCGACGGCAAGATTTCCGCGCAAGAAGAAGCAAGCTACGGGGCCAGTATAGGAACACAAGATCTAGGTCATATTTGGGTATAAAGGCCACAGTTGGGCCCCGAGACTGCTGGAACTAGTCTTTGGCTACAAAGCTAGGGCTCGTTGATCGTTCAATTGGATCTGCGTATTGCTACTGAACCGCAAGAATTGGCCGACCCCTTCAGAATGGCGCCCAGCCCAAGTGTCGTTCATCTACCCAATGGGCAGAATTTGACCGTAACCCCTGTTTTTGGCGGCTATTTCTTCAAGTCCAATGAGCTCAACATACACACGAATGTCTTTCCAGCAGGTTGGACTGTTATCATCCAGTCCGAAGACTACTCGGATGACCATAATGAGGAGGATTCTGCACAGGTCGAGCTCTCTGGTATGCCAAAGGAGAAGAAACGGCATATTCATCCATTCAAGAAACCTACGTTACAAAACGACAATCTCTTCATATCGTCAATCTCGAATCCTTCCAGCAATGACTTCAAGACCCCTACAAGTCCCACTCGACAAATCGCAATGATGCTCTGGGCTTCCCTATATTGGTACTTTCACCTCCAACCACCATCTCCCTATATAATAAGCGAGGCTTCGAAGAACACTCCAGATGGAGGGAAGCCAAGAGGAGAATGGCGCATCAACATCAAGAGAGAAGGGGTTTTCCGAGGCCGGAACTTGATACAGAAGTTGGAGAGGATGGGGTTGATAACATCGGAAGATTCAAGTGTTGGCATCAGCCCGGAAGAGAATACTGCAGAAGGATGGTCAGAGATGTTCATTTCTCAGAGAACGTTTTGGCAGTTGTCTGCTAAATTGTTCTTGTTCACTTTGACACCTACGACTGGGTCCACGTTCATGGGTTCTCCCTACAACAGCCGGCCAAGTTCTCCCGTTCGAGGTGGCGACAGAAACTCACCCCCAGGTCAAAAAGACGTTGGAGATTCGAATTCTGGATTGTGGTCGCCGTCAGCGTCAGGACCTTTTTCTTCTGGGAGTCATCTGCCAACCTACTTTCCGCCTCCGCCACTTCAGTACACGATCACGGATGGCATTCGCCATCCTATGCGTCCAAAGCCAGCTCGCCAAGGCGAGATCTTCTACACCAGGTACATACCGAGTGTCGGTCAATATCTCGCTTTCCGATCCGCTTCTCTGTCACCACGCCCGGTTGCATACAATGGGCCAACAACAGCACTATCTGTCCCAAAGCATCAGGCGGCCACGTCTATCTCTTCACTTCCTACCCATCTCTCAATCGCATCTGTTGCAGATTTAACGACACCGCCGTCAGAGACTAACGATACGACCATGATGACGGATCTTCAGCTGCTAAATAAGTGGATGAATGTTCCTAGAGTTTCAAAGTTCTGGGGATGTTCAGGACCACAAGAGACACAGGAGTCCTTTTTGAGAGGCAACTTGAAGTCCAATCATTCATTCCCAGCAATCGGTCTCTGGGATGGAAAGCCATTCGGATATTTCGAGATTTACTGGGTCAAGGAAGATATCTTGGGAAAGCATCTAGGCAATCGTGCCGAAGATTATGATCGTGGCGTACATGTGTTGGTTGGCGAAGAGGAATTTAGAGGGAAGCATCGGGTGAATGCTTGGATCACATCCCTTGCACATTGGGCATTTATTCAAGATTACAGGACCAATGCGGTCGTTCTTGAGCCACGGGTTGATAACGAAAGGTATGTCTCATGCCAAACACTATAATATTTGCTGACAGTTGCAGATTTATATCACATCTCAACGAGTCGGGATTTCTGAAAGAAGGAGAGGTTACATTTCCACACAAGCAGAGTGCTTTCGTCAAATTGCGACGGGAAAACTTCGAAGCTCCAGCAATTTGATGGCAAAAATGCAGCAACATTCAAGATTCTAATGTCTATATCCAGCCGAATGGTAAACCAAATGCATTTACGAACAGCCGACAGTCAGCTCGCAAGCCATATCTTCATCAAGCCGTGACAAAATTACCACCTATCCGGAATGCATCGCGAAACCGCGTGTCGCGACACGTGGTGGAGATTTAACCCAAGATAAAATTCGATAGACACCCCTCTTGCCCCATGCAACAATTTCCGCCACTCCGGATTGGGGAGCCGAATCGCAAGGATGAGGCTGAAAATGGCGATAACGGGCTTATTATGCATACTTATACCCCAGTATTCAACAGGGCTCGTGCGGCACGGTGTGGACGCAACCAACAGTGGGTGCACGAATTCTGTGCGGATTAGTCAGCCCCACCAAAAGACTAAATCGCGTCTCCCCCTTATTTTTGACAACACAACAACCCTTCGTGA
>JGI24512J20087_1000308_pt1 | contig 35751 bp, 48 predicted proteins | sample LinPmetageLP35_FD_20087 | JGI IMG/M metagenome (IMG submission 20087) | reverse complement strand
ATATATATATATATATATACATTGCCCTGAAGTTTATTCACTAACGTATACTTACTTGTACTGTGTGGATTAATAAATCAACATGGGCTGTTCTTAGCAATGTTAACTCAACACACAAAGCCATTGTGATTTCCTGGCCCGAACAAAGGCTTCATCTGCTCTGGAAAGAAAAATCCGATTGATATGAGGATATCTTTTGCCTCATGATTTCTCGCCCCCTCTCACTTCATCTTCCACCCTCTCAAATGTTTTCTCCATCTGTGCCATCTCCACATCCAAGCACTCCACACACGGGATCCCAATCTTCTTTACAACTTCAGCCGAGTCCATCTCATGTGTACTTGGTGTGAAGTAAGCAAGCCTTACACAGCCACAACTGTGTGTCCATGAAACCTTGACATATCCACAGCGTTGCTCTGTGTCTAGACAGTCAATGCATGGATATTCAACCTGTACCAGCGAAGTTGTGATGATGCACGACTCAGAGGTATGCACGTTTGAACAGGGAGTTGTGTGGAGGAGATGCTTGCAACCGCAGGTGAATATCGTGTATCGTTTGATACACATGTTGACTTGAAGTTGGGTGATTGTTTATTGATGGATGGCTAGATGCGGGAGGCAGGGAAGTTGTGTCGTGGAGAAGAAAAACCGTAATTGGTTTATGCTTCGACGCTCTTGTTATGTGAATTCTGTTCATTGTTCTGGGGATGAAGGAAGACTTTTTACTCGCATTTCTTTGACATTTTGCATACAAATCAGAAGTCAAGTGCCACGGTTTTCAAGCTTAACTGCTCTAGGCCTGAGAACAAAGGATGGGACGTCTTTTCCAGGTGTCAAACTCTCATGACTCTTGTTCATTGTATACAGTAACGACCATTATTAGACACATGTAATGTATCAAAGACAAAGAGAAAGCCATTTTGTCCATCTTTGATTCAAAAAAACGAGAACAATGACATTTATTCGTAGGTACATGATTTCCTCCTCGACGGTGATCCCTATACTTTTTCCGTCATCTAAATCAAAGTCCACAAGCAACCCGAGACCAAACAAAGACTAGAAGTTATGTGTAAAAGAGAAATTTGTCTCTTCACGTGCGGCCACACCCTTTACCACAGAGTAATCGAGTGTCAAGATGCGACTCACGCTAATGGCCCTTCGAATGTAACATAAACCAGGCTCCATTGCCCTTGCAATATCTGTTATCGAATATTTCTAGAGGCCGTAGAATCGCAAGGTGGTCGAGGATAAACCACAACGAAGGGAAAGCTACAGTAGCTATAGGTAAATATGTCAGGCATAAGATGATAAGACTCGTCATGTTGCTTGTCAATTTACTCCATCCGAATCTCATTCATCAACATAACTCATTTGTTCACCGTAATTTAGCTCATCATAAGAATGATTTCCGATGCTTCTTCTGCCAAATCATGAGTTCTTGCAAATCAATTATCGTAAAGTCATACCGACCGTCACAAACTTCATCATTCCGCGTAATATCACCAAAGTCTAGCCAGAACATCATGTAGGACACTTAATACTATACAGAAAAATTTAATTACAAATGCAGGTACCAGCCCTTTTAGCTCCGCTCTCTCTAACCATCAAGTTCTGCACCTCTGATCCATGCGTCTCAACACTTCAGCCCGTCTGATGCAATCGGGACATTTTCCCGCACAGGGAGCGATGATTACATCACTTCGAGGCCCTTTGCACTCTGGATGCCCACAGCTGGCGATACGTTGCAGGACGCTGTGCCCACACGATTTGTACTTGAAGAAATATTTGTAGCACATGACTTGAAGTTGGTAGTAGCTACCTGGAAGCCTGTCTGGGTGACGAGGAAGGACGCGGGGTAAGAAGCAGGAGAGATATGTTTACTTGGGCTCCGGATCTGGTCCTGAACCTGGAAAAAGATTCTCAACCATTAAGCTTGCAGCCATTGCTTGACACTTATAGGCCCCTCGGTCGCATTGTTTTATTCTGGCTATGTCTGACAATCAACCGCGTACAAAACAGCCGACGTGATCCTTTTAGAGAAAGGACAATAGCTTTGTTTTGATCCGCCCCACAATTCATGGAAGAAAATTGATTTTTACCGAGAACATTACTAACTGAAACGATTCCATATAGACTCATTGGCAAAATAGAAAAATAGTCGCCAAAATATCAATCTTGCTGCAATTATGCCCTAACTTGCACCAGGATTTTATTGTCAAGTCAAGTTTACGTTCTCGCTTAACAAAGTATCACATTTGCACAGTTCACATAGTTATTCCATAATAAGCCCCTCAAAAGTTTCGTTCGAAAGTTTAATCATCTTGTCAAAGCTAGAAAAAGGCGACACAAGCACAACTTCAACTGGGCCCATAAGTCTGCTCTTCATCCATCTCCCGATCCTCAATCTACCTTCTTTTCATGATCTCCGTCTTCTCTCTCCTCACACACTCGAGGCACTTCCCCGGTCTTCTGAGGAACATCTCGTCGTCTCGATCTGGACCATCACATTCTTTCCATTGGCAAGGAGCGAGTCGATGCCAGATTTTGTGGCCGCAGGAGAAGCGTAGGAATTCGTTCCAGCACATCTTGAGATCTGCGATGGTAGATTTGACTGAAGTGTGTGAGCTCTGGAAGAGAGGTGAATTAGGAGTGTGTAGACAGGAATCGGTGTCTGGCAGTCTTGATGCAGAAGCTAGGAGCTCGAAATTAGATATTTAGCATACTGGATCCCGTTGAAATATGGTCCTGAATCACATTGTTCTGTGCCGCAATTCTGCTGTCGATGAACAAACACGTAAAAACACATCAATGAAACAAGCAATACACCATATTGCCTTTCTTGTGTCCTCTCGCTTCGTGTGATTGGAATAGGAAATCTGCTGTCTTGCGGTACGCCTGATCAGCGAGCACTCTCCTCGCCTTTCTGTTGTGATGTCTTTTCCTCATGGTGCCTTACCGAGACAAACTGCAGGGGTTCTTTGTCCACTCAACACCCTACCCCGTGAGATCCTCCAGTGAATAATAACACCATTCGCTTACAAAGGATCCATTGTTCTCCTTGTTTCAACCTCGCACAGCACATTACTCAGCCTTCTTCTCGTTTCCTTTCTTTCGGCTGATGTTGTCATTTCACTCTTCTGTGAGATGAGTCATGAATGCCTACAGTGCAATAATTTCCCGCCTATAGATAATGGCTTATCCGCTTGTAGCTACGTCTACGAGCCTGGTGGGACTCTAGGACCTCAAACTCGTACTGCCCGTAATGTAAACCCGCTAGCTGAAAGACTGTAGCGTTCTTAACAAAGGCTTCCCAAAATCGATATGTATCGAAGTGGTCAAAAGCCGAAGTTCAAAATGTAGACCGAAGTGGGGCTTCCAAACGAACTTGAAGAGTCTGAAGTCTAGAGGACACATTTCGTGATCTTCGTTGTGGTTCGGAAGGCCCGATGTGTAAAACATGTAAGTCTGTATGTTGTAAATATCGACATTCTTCAGAGATCCTTTGCTGTCCAGTATAGAGTCTGCTGAGCCCTTTAACAGAAGGGATGGGTTCGCAACTAACAATTGCATGTCAGACGCGTCATCCACGGAGGCAGGCATGGTAACATCCTCGAGGCAAACGCTCCAAAGTGGACTAGTGTCACATTCCGCGCTTTCCCGGATATCACTTGCTTCGATGGCCGCCAATCAACGTCGGGATGAGCTACATCTGGCGGGTCTTCGAGCGTCCTACTATCGTTATGGCCATGGCCACTCCTTCCGTTCCCGTTGGCAGATTTCGGATCTATTGCCATGAGATGCTGATAAGCGTTCAACATCGCCCGTGTCTCCCAGACGCCGCTGACTTGTGAAGAGTCTGAGTGCTTGGCTATTGTACCCATTGTTTCAAGTTCATTGAGAGACTCGAAATTCCTTGATTGTCTTTCTTCCTTCCTTCATTTCTTCTCTCTCTCTTCTTTGCTTCAATAGCTTTCTAGCGGACAGTAATGTCCCCGATGTAAGAATTGAGATGAAAGATGAGCCCGTACAAAGCCAATATGGACATTCTTTCTTCCTTGCTTTGTATGCATTATACCCCCCACCAAGCTTTATACCAGAACCTTTGACCCGCCTCAAAGCAGGCAAGCAATCCAGGACAATGCTATTGAAAGCTATATGTACTCCCTCCTCCTCACTCAATCTATCTTTAAAACTCCCAGAAAAGTCAACAAATCGAAAATCCCAACCAAACCAAACCAATCCAATCCAATCCAATCCAATCCAATCCAATCCAATCCAGTCCAGTCCAACCTATCAAATCCAATCCATTTCAATCCCGATCCAAGCAAAAGACATACCCAGGAATACCTACCTATCCAAACAAGATTACAATCACACACAGGAACCATACGTACATACACTCCACACACACATCTGATACCCCCAAAATGTGCACAGAAGAGCACTACCTCTTCACCTGCAGACACACCCTCTTCCGCCGCGACAGGACATGTCTCGCCTTACCCGCACATTGTGATGGTGAGCGCGAGGGACGATTCTATACGCATTGGCATGCGCCTTGTGAGGCGTGTCAGCGAGCTGCTTTATCTTCTTCCTCACCTTTAGTGTCAAGGCCGGGGGGTGCGAGGATGGGGAGTGAGTCTAAGGGTAAGAGTGGGAGTATGAGGAGAAGGTAAGTTGAATATAGTAGATAGAGGAGAGATCTAGCTGGCGGAAGGCGGAGAATTGGAACTTTTGTTATTGGTCAAATCATGAGCGGTTTTTAGGTTTCAATGATGAGAATGATGATATGAATAGTAAATAGAAGTGTTGTGATTTGGGAATGTTTACGTGTCATGACTTGTGATAGATGTTTTTGCTTTGCTTGCTAAGCGAATATCAATACCCCGCCCGCTCCCTCCTCTTTACCCCTTCCCCTCCTTTCAAGCACCATCCCTCCTCAGAATTCAATAACCTAATAAACAAACGCCACCTGCGTCAGAGGCAACGTCACCGCCGGCTCAGCCGTCATATGAACCCCATCAGCCTCAACCCTATAACTCTCAGGATCAACCTTCATCTTCGGTCTCACATCGTTAAACTTCATATCCGCCTTCCCAATGCTCCTACAATTCTTGACGGCTTCGATGCGTTTCTTGAGTTTATAAGAGGCAATGTTGCCGCTGGAGATGGAGGAGGCGGATACGAAGAGGATGGAGGTGGAGGGGACGAGCGGCGCGAACATGGGGCGGGCGATGATGGGTTGAACGGTGGGGATTGACGCGTTTGGATCGCCCTAGGAGGATTCAGTAATGAGTAGGGCCCCTGAGATGAGGGATGATAAAGAGGGTGGGGAAGGAGAAGGAGGAGGACAAGGGAAAGGAGCGGAAATACCATCTGCGCATAAGCAATCAATCCACTTTTCACAACCGTCATCGGCTTCGTCCCAAACCAAGCCGGATCCCAGACCACCAGATCCGCCAACTTGCCCACCTCCACGCTTCCAATGACATGACCCATGCCTTGCGCAATTGCAGGATTGATAGTATACTTACTCACGTATCTCTTGACGCGGAAGTTATCTGCGTCAGTACCCTCGTCTTCGGGTAGGAAGCCGCGCTGTACTTTATTCTTGTGCGCTGTGTTCCACGTACGGAGGATGACTTCGCCGCAGCGACCCATGGCTTGTGAGTCTGAGGACATCATGCTGATGGCGCCGAGATCGTGGAGTACGTCTTCGGCGGCGATGGTCTCGGCGCGGATGCGGGATTCCGCGAAGGCTACGTCTTCAGGGATGTTCTTGGAGAGGTGGTGGCATACCATTAGCATGTCGAGATGCTCGTCGAGAGTGTTGCGGGTGAATGGTCGGGTGGGGTTGGTTGATGAGGGGAGGACGTTGGCGTGCTCGACGACACTTATAATGTCTGGAGCGTGGCCGCCACCAGCGCCTTCGGTGTGGTAGGTATGGATTGTGCGGTCTTTGATAGCGGCGATGGTGGATTCGACGAAGCCGGATTCATTGAGTGTGTCTGTATGGATGAGACACTGAACGTCGAGTTCGTCGCAGACTGTGAGGCAGGAATCGATGGCTGATGGAGTGGTTCCCCAGTCCTCGTGCAGCTTGAGACCACATGCTCCAGCAATAACTTGTTCTCTCAGCGCCATTGGAGAGCTGTCATTTCCTTTCCCTGTGATTCCAAAGTTGACAGACAGGGTATCACATGCTTGAAGCATTTGTCGCATATAATTCTTGCCTGGCGTGCAAGTCGTTGCACTCGTCCCAGCACTATTTTACCATTAATGAAAGTCAATAATAGTCGTCCGAAATCATACCTAGGACCAGTGCCACCACCAAGCATAGTCGTAATACCAGACGCAATCGCCTCATTAACCTGCTGCGGGCAAATAAAATGTATATGAGAGTCAAAGCCACCCGCCGTTATGATCTTTCCCTCACCAGCAATAACATCAGTGCAAGACCCAACAATCATATTTGGCGGCGAAATCCCTTCCATCACATCCGGATTTCCAGCCTTTCCAATACCAACAATATATCCATTCTTGACACCAATATCCGCTTTATAGATACCGGTCCAATCGACAATCAAAGCATTGACAATCACCAGATCCAAGGACACTTCGTCCGAAACACCAGTCGCTTGTCCCATTCCTTCACGAAGTGTCTTGCCGCCACCAAATTTACACTCGTCGCCGTAGGACGTCAGATCTTTCTCGACCTTGATCCAGAGATCCGTGAAGCCCAATCTAACTTTATCACCGACTGTAGGACCAAACATTGTCGCATACGCCGCTCGATCCATCTCGAATTCACTGATATGTGCCGCATCGCCAGCCGGTTCAGGCGCATGTGCGAATCCACCTTGTTGGAGCTTCGTTACAATATCGTCGATTCGAGAGGGATCTACTTCGCCTGTCGCTAGATGATTTCCTCCACGGATGATCTTGTTTCCCCCAATCTCAACCAGGGTGACGGTCTTTGTATCTCCAGGCTCGAAACGAACGGATGTTCCTGCTGCGATGTCGAGGCGGTATCCATATGCTTTCGCGCGGTCGAATTCGAGCTGGGGATTCGTCTCGATGAAATGGTAATGCGAACCAATCTGTTTATCCCATTAGCCAGTCTTCCTCACTTCCCCTCTCTCTCCTTTTCAATCCCTCCCTCCATTTCCCTTTATCGCCCTTCCTGCAACCCAAAACCAAGAGGAATCCAAACACACCTGTATCGGCCTATCCCCCTTACTCTTAACACTCAACCTAATCCTCCTCCTCCCCTCATTCAACTTAACCTTCCCCGCGCCCTTCACCACGACAACCGCCCCCGGCATCCTCAACCCCTCATACTCCTCCTCCCTCGGCAACGCAAAAACCTCCACCTCCCTCTCCCTCTCCATAACCGGCAGAAAACTACCATATAGCGCCTTATTCAGATCGCCATCATCGGTACTGATGGGATGGTGTACGGTGACGAGGTATGTGCCGGTGGGGAATGTGCCTTCGACCATGATTTCTGTGAGCGTCGAGGGCACGGAGGGCAGGACGTGGCGGCGGCCGAGCATGGTGCTGCCGATGGACATGAGGTCTGAGACGGTGTGGGCGCCATCGCGGATGAGCTGTTGGGTTTGACGGTATTAGTATATCTACTCGTATGCTTCGCGATGCAATGCGCGCGCAGGAGTATCGGTAGTCCTGGAAAGAAGAGGAGGTCGAAAGGCGGGGGAGACATGTAAATGTACGTACCTCTTGCAGATTATTCGCGATCAAAGCCTAGCAGTCGCAAACAATATCATCAGCTCCAATGCTACATGCAGTTCTTCTTCACATGTTTCTTCCAATGCACCCGAACCCTTCTGCATTGCTCCCTCCATTCGACAGCGTAGGAGACAACGAGGACTCACGCAAGCCTCCGAATGATTCAACTTCACCCCCCTTGCAAGCCTCCTCTGCGCCAACAGCCCCAACTGAGAAATAACGAGTTTATCGAGCTATGCGACACGAACACGGTCATTTGTTAGCAAGTCAATCTCCAATTACAATTCCCAATCCTGAGTGGTTTTCCCCTCTCCTTGGTCTCTACCAGCGGCGCACCCCGCCAGTTCCGTTTACATAATTGAAAACCCAGGGACGCGATGCGATGCTCTGCAGTGCTAGCAGCCTTGGAACAAGGGGCAGAAGGCAGAACAGTAACGTACCTCCTTGGGAACGAGATGCATCCTGACAGAATTCTGTGCCTGGTAGTACAGACAGTCGCAGGGAGGGTCTGGAGAGCTTCAATTGAGTTCAAAACAAAAAATGAGCTGTGGTCTGATGGAATGCTGTGCTGTACAGTACCCCGCGCTTGCGCTGCGATAACAGCCCTGATGCTGATTTTTGGGCAGGGATGTTGATAAGGAACAGCCATGCCATTGCCTTGACACCAAGAAATCTCGAATCTCGAATCTCGATTCAGGTCCCAAGCCACCGACCTAAGGTACCAACGGAAAGGAAGTCTAGCCAAGCGAAAGGCACTCGAAATTCAGCATAGTATTCGTTTATTGATCGATTGATTGTAAACATGTGTTTTCTTCATTGATTACAACTCTCCTCTCGTATGCCTCTCATATTACTCCCTGATCAGTAGAATGGAGCTCAGTACAAAAAGTACCAGTTGGCGGGTATATCTTCCCATCCAATAATACCACCTCCAAGAAAACCAGCCACTTCCCTTTCCCCGGTCCCGACTCTACATTCAGGACTCCTCGCCGATAAAACTCCAAATCATCCCGTCCGATCCCAAGGTATTTTGCAAACGCCAGCGAATCGCTCCGCCCAGTAATGCAATGCAAACGCTAAATGCAAATCAAACAATTCATACGACACCATTCGCATTGAGACTTCTCAAAAGCCTGGAAATGCCTTTGAAAGATTCTTCCGCCCTGCAGAATGTTAGGTTCTTACTCAAGATAACACCAAGAGGATATGACTTACACTTCGATTGATGCCTCTCACTGACGAGATCCGGATCTCGTATGGGAACCTGTCCAGCTTGCAATTCCCGAATCCTCCGCTCAACCAAATCCTGCCTCGAAAGTTCCAGACTCAAAGCATCCGGTTGATCACGCCCAGTCCCGGGATGTGCCACAAATACTGGTTGTGGCTGCCTAGGCAATGGCTGTATTGTTTGCGGTGAGCTCATGAGGTTCCTCCGGATGTTTGCCTTGAGATCTTGTAACCGCCGACGGGCGCCGTAGGCCTCGACATCAGGCTCTTCCTGTGCAGGAACTCGCGACCTGATCCGCCGAAGATTGCGCTCCCGTCGAACCATCGCATTCGTAATTATCGTCGGACAAGAACCAACTGGCAATGCACTCTTCTTGCACATCGGGCATAATGAGCTGTTGCTGGAAAGGAACGTGTCTATGCATTCTGGATGGAAGATGTGACCGCAAGGAAGCTCTCGAATCTCTGAAATCCCAGACTCGAAGTCCTCTAGACAGATAGCACAAGTAGGTTGAACGTACGGAAGAAATCTATGGACGAGTGTTGACTCGGGTATCGGAGCCTTTTCGTCGATTGGGACGAGTTCGGCAGTGGGCAGCTCTTTTGCGGACATCATGTCATATATCCTGGAATCAGATCCGATGACGGTTGATGCTCCGCTGAAATCATCTCGATGGTCGATACTGACGAAATGTTCCTGTTTCTGTGGTGATGCCGGCAATGATTTTTCATCCTCGGAAACGTAGATGAATAATGGTAGACGATCGATGTCTTCTTGTGGTACTCGAAGGCGTTTGATTCCAAGTGCTTCGAGATCTATCTCGCCATTGGCAACTCGCCGACGTAGAGATTTACGCCTAGATCTCTGAACGAAATGCATGAGACCAGATATCCCTCCGAGACAAATTACAGCAACAGCAATGACGACCAGGAAATAGACCCAGAGTGTAGGAAACACCGTTTTGGTGCTCAACCCTATCTCTGTGTATAGCCTGACATAGTCTCTGACATCGACATCAGGAAGTTCCGCGATTTGGTGGCCGTATGGTACTTCAGTCATATTTCCAGAGTACAGACTCAGTTGGTGCATTAACGTTGAGCCGAGGGCTCCAGGTACGGCATATACTGGGAATTGATGATGCGTCCTCCACGCTCCTCCGTCTTGGAGATCCCAAGCCCCTGAGCTGGATTCTGGAGTCGTTGTATCATTCCCAGGTTGATAGAATATCAGAGCTCGTACTGGTGCCATGCGAGCCGCAGCCATATATTCGAAGGTACACTCGACATTGATCCATGGGGCGAGTGCTACGAGCGTGAAGTCGGTCTGAGGGAGGTTTGCTGTTCGAGTGACGTTGGCCGGGACATATTGTTTCGTGAGATTGTAGCATGTGTCATCAGCATTGAGGTCGGGAACGTAGAGAAATCCACTGATGGTTCCATCCTGGTTCGCATTCCGCGTGGAGAGGGTTTGGAGGTTCTTGTCGGCGAATTGCGTAAAGGAGACGTTTGGCTTCACAACAGCGTCAGCGTCAATCTAGGCTCATGTCCGATGGATACATGCAGGCAGCACAGTCCCAGGTTAGTTACATACCCGTAATTGTGCCACGAGGGAATCATCGTAACCTGTATCACTCCATTCGTCGTTGGGAAACAATAAACTGGTTGACAGTCAGCGATGCTTGGCTGGCGTTTTCCATGTCTTGGAGTGCGCGGTCGTTGTCGTCGGGCGCAAAATGCAGAGATTTCTATCGGATGCCCGGCACAGGGCTGGCGATGACTCGATGGAAGCGTAGGGGTTGAGAGAAGGACTCGACTTACACAAAGGTCTCGATATCATTGATAGCTATCATAGGGACGGCGTCAGCGGGGTTGTCATGAACGATTGAATAGAGATGATGAAGCCAAGATACCAAGAAATTGCCCAGGCTGATTGCCAAGGAGCATCACGGGAGAGTCAGGGTGACAGGGCACATACACATCTTTGGACGGCCATCAACCCTTCCTGTCTCTCAACAGGAAGGTGCAACCTTCGGATATTTGTGATAGGTACACAACACCCTTCTCGCTTCAATATGATCGTGTATTTGATAATATCCTCTCCCACCCGGCGTGTTGAGATAGCCCTCGAATTGATGGGTTTGCCAAGATAAATTGAAGATTGCCAAGAGCGACAAGAACGACAAGCTTTGTGGACAGCTGATGTGCGTTGGCTGACGAAGACCCCTGAGTGAGGGACTTGTTTGACTGGCTGGCGGTCAATAGTCTTTCACGCTAGGGCCGAACCGAGACTTGTTCTGCACCAGATCTCACGATGCGAGTAAGGTAACGATGAGAAGCTGAACTCCTGATTTGTATACGACTACAGACTTCATTCAGTCCGATCCAACATGTCTTCATGAAGATGAATCTTGTCACGAAATTGTTCTGTTTTAGAAGCATTCCAAGGTTCTTTCCATCCGAAGATCCCCTCATTCGGCAATGACGACACGGGAGCTGACTTCCGAGGACCATACCGAATCTACCGATCTCCGTACTTTCTCACAAAGAATCCTCCGTAGGGTGAGGCTGACCAGGCGACATGATACGAGGATCCCTTTTCTCATAACGCACATAACGAATCATTGTGTGGCCAAGGGAAAGCTACCGAGCTCAAATAAGGTGCTGGGAACAATGGTACGATACCTAGTTGATTGGTTGGATTGCTCGTGACGAGAACCAACACCAAAACAACAGGATGACCGATGGTCCGAAAGAGAAATCCGCAGCGCAATGGGTTGACTTCTGACGATCAGTTCACTCCTTACTTGACAGCGAACATGAAAGACGTGTAAGCGGAAGACAGGCTTTGTTTCGACATTCTCGGTCCAAGTCCAAGGTGTGTCTACCTTCTTGAAGTTGAATTCCCCTCATATCACTCGAGGCACAGGGTCATTTTTCCAATGCTGACTTACCGCCGGATCGAGGCGGCCTGACCTTCTTCGCAGCAAACAATACCAAGAACAGACGGTACAATACAGAAAGCAAGTCAGACCGCAGATGATACGCCTGTCGCTGATGGCGCTTGTTGCACGGGCACTGCTTTCCCCATATACCGATATAAGTATCCTTCTGTCGAAAAAAAGATAGGTCCGAAATAATCATGGCATGAGTGGGACTTAGAAATGGCCGCTGACCGGTATTGAGAGATCAGAACTTGGTCAAAGTACGACGACGTCTTGATGCCCGCGGCAGTCGACCAAGGCGAAGAACGAAGCACCGGAGCCCACGATATTTTCCATAAAGTATGCTGACCTTCGAAGACGCTTTCAAAATAGTGTCGCGCGAAAGAGTAGCTTCGTGGTAGAAGGAGAGGAAGATTAATAACATTAGGGTAGAGCTAGATACTGTGTCAGCCGAAGGAGAAACCATTGTGGGATAATCATGAAGTATAAATCAGTGAAGAATCAACCAGGGATGAAGAACCGTGCCCCAAACGACGGAGGATTGATGAATCGTAAACATGTTATTATTGAGCTGCTCGACGCCATTACTATGCCCTACCAATCAGATGTTCTATGCCAGGAAGAGCACATACGAACTTACTTCCCCGATCCACGAAGCTCCCCTCGATTTTCGATCTCTCCCACCTGCATTACGTCGTTATTCTTTTAATCTCCACAGTCCTCTTTTTCCTTCTTATTTTTGGCCAATTCAAATAGATGCCATCCCGTCAACGTTCCGGCATGCCTTCACTGAGAATCGGTCTTTGAAGACCCATGCGCGGATCACTCTGGGATGTGTTATGGTATCCATATGGCGGTGTCAGGCCCAAGAGCACAGTGTCAAATGACGAGGAGGTGGAAGATAATGTTTTCCATTATTGGAAGGCCATATATTTCCTGTTGTTCTACCTGCCTTCCAGCCTCAACGTTGACTTTGCGAGCTGTTGATATTTCGTAAGAGTTAAGGACTAGGATCCAGTTCCTCATGTTCGGGGCATCAATGGAAGAAGCTGGTCGAGGTTCTTTGGAACCACTCTTGAAGGAGAATGATCTTCAGGGCATCTCCCGACATCGTCGATGGCGGCTGCCTAGTGTTGTCCAAAACCCTGATGTTCGAAGCGTTGATCCCTTGGATATCTAGGAACCCTTTCCGGTCGGCACAGCAGAAGCCTTCTATATCAGCCCCAACAAGACCAGATCTTGACAGATCATCAACGTAGCCCTCGAATTTCTCTCCAAGTTATCATTGCCCTTTCCCACTCCTCTTCCGTCTCCGGCTTGACAATCCACTCCTCTCTCAACGGCGTCACCAGCTTCCCCTGAAGTTCTTCAACAGCACACCTCAAAACATCTTCATCATTTTCTCTACCTCCTACGTGCGCACGCAGGTGTTCCAGCGCCTCGCTGCCCCAAATCCCAATCAACGGCTCGGAGACTCCATCTTCTTTGACGAAACACGTGACTGGATCTTGGTACTCCAGAACGAGTTGTTGTAACGCTGGCGGCGGTAGCAGCGGGAATTCACAGCTCAGTACTAACCATTTAGTATCTGGATCGATCGCATGCGCCGCAAGGAGGCTGTTCAGTGGATTATTACGAGATTCTCCAGTTCCTGCTTGATTCGAGATGATTTCGAGTCTGGGGATCCGATGAGGGCTTTCAGGGTCATCGTCGGCGTGGTCGTGTGAGGGGAAGAGAGGACATGGGTCATCTAGACGAAACTGGATCTGTGATATCTGGCTCTCGTGTTGTAGTGAGATGTAGATCGTGTCTGCTAAGGGGACAGCGCTGTGTAGAGTTTGAAGGGCGTGCTCGAACGCGAGAAGTCCGTCTGGGAAAGGCTGTAGAGCTGCATTGGCGCCTGCGAAGGAGTGTTGACCGTTTAGTAAGGGAAGAAGGTTTATGACTGGTCCTTCTGAGTCGTAATCCATGGTCAAGTTAGTCGTGATCAAGGTTGCCATAAAGGTACAGAAGTTATAGATCAAAAAGAGTAAGCAAAGATGGAGTGGGAGCGCCAAGGCTTTACTTGCACACTAAGCAGACCACGTGGGACTGTGTTTATTCGCGACCTTTCTAAGCGACACATCAAATCGCTTATTTTATATTATTTACTTCTTTCTTACAATGAGACACGTTATCCGAGGCTCTAGATGTCATCGCCATTGTGCTGATTTTGATCTCGTCATATCATTTCCTCATCCTCAGGCCCCATCGCCATCTCATACAGCATAGTCAGGACGTGTCTGTGAATCCCCACCTCATTAACCCTCTCAATCAATCCCCCAAGTTCCTCTCGCGCTTCCCTCTCCAGATATCCAAGTCTCTTACATCTGGGGATAGCTCTAGCAAGAACCTCAAAACAATCACGGTAGACTTCGGCATTCTGCCATCGATCAGCGAGGATGGCAAGCACGGAAGTGCAATCGCGGATTGCGAAGTCCGCCTCAGGTGGGATCTGGATCGCACGGGCCCAGATTATATAGAGTATTGTAACCCCGGCCTGGAATTGGGTGATGACCTCGATGGGGACGATTAGCGAGGGCTTGAAGGAGGGCAACCAAAGCTTTGAATGGAGATAACTTACGATCAGCCATGGCTGAGCAACCTGACGCTTCTTTTGCAAAGCGCGAAAGGTCGTACATGCGTTACATCCAGCTTGAAAAGCGACATCGCTGATCTTTGAGTTGATATTTAGACGGGAGGGGCGACAGAGAGCTAGCTTTGAAAGTTGCTCGATAAGTCTCAGCCATAGTGGACTTTGATATCCTTCTGTGGCAATCAAACTATGTGTGATCCTTCAGCACGTCTCAAATGACCCCGACAATTTTGCAATTCGTCTTACCTGTGTGAATATATCTCCGCCGCCCAATTATCGATTTGTATCAGCATGCTGTCCTGCCACTCAGGGGTAGCCCCACCCTCAGTCGGTACTGCGTGCATGGTATGGAGACAATATGACTGGATGAGCCGTATCTTACACGTGTGTGTGAATGTTGTCAATGTTGGAAGAACGTCCGGAATCTCGCTAGGTGATACATCATCAAGCCACGGCATGTGACTCTGACAGGGTAGCTCTGCTCGCTCAGTGTACAGTGTTGTGGAAATATAAATGTCGGCAAGACTTGACGGCACATCTAAGGCCATACTTACTGCTCTATCGAGTCTGTGGGTGTATGCTGTCAGTCAAATTGCACATGAAGCATCTAGGGAAAGCTTCTGAAGTCCGTCCGACCGACTTGACGATTAGCGAATTCGAACTCACATATACGCACACGACCAAGCCTTTATTTTCATCTGGCTTTCCTCGTCGTCCAGATCAGGAAGCCGGTGAAAGCCCTGCAAGCTTGCGAATCTGATGATAGCACCACTAATGTGTGAAATTCTAGCCGTCGACTCTGAATGCAGAGCATGCATTGCCGACAAGAGCATGGCTTGTAGCCTGATGAGAGGGCTAGAATGAGTACTTCTTATAATTGAATCCTCACTTTGAGCCTGTGACTTCAGATCTTGATGTTGGTACCGAGGTGCAGTATCAGACTTAGACTGGATGAGAGAGCCAATGGCAAATATCTAAGCGAGTGTCAGATCAGCATAATTTTCAAGTTGAAAGAGGAACGAACCATCTTGACAATGAAGGCTGGCCACCCCGCTATTGGTTGATGAGGAGGAGCTGTCTTCCACTCTGTGTACCATTGTCCACACTCTTTTATACTTAGAAATGGATACTGCGGATGTATGAATTGGAAGTAAATTCTGAAGAACGACGCTGCCGTCGTGGTGGGAATGTCATCCATTCCTTCAGATCTAGAAACAGCTACCTGAGAAGGCATGGATACGTTCTGACCTGATCTAGGAACAGAAGAACTGGCTGCGGCGACAGGCGGACTCGCTTGATGCACGCCCGTGTTGTTAAGTTGCATCGGCATATTCATCATGGACGGTAGATGGGTAGGAGTTTGAGGCGGCTGCCACTGCCACATCCTCTCAGATTCCGGCGACGTCCCCACGAACCCGTCGAATCCAGATGTCTGCTGACCCTCGAAATCTTGCATAACTGGTAGTGGAGTTCCGAGATACTGAGTTCGGACATTGTCCAAGTGGTCTAGCGCAGATCCCGGAAATCGTTCGTTGAGCGTCTGCTCTAATATTGCAGCGTGGTTCTCTAGAGCTGGGACATATCCAGCGGGATAGCTTTGCATCGAATCAGGGATAACAGGCATGCATTCTGATGATCTTAGCTTAGACTGCAGAAGCGTGATTGGGCACATTGGTCTTCTCACCTACGCCCGCAGCTTCGCAATTATGGCATGGCTGCTCAAAATCACAACGCTGTTTTCGATGTCGACACCGACGGCATGCCTTTTTCTTCCGTCTTGAGGCAGCAGCGGCTCCTGTGTCCGTTGGACTGGGCATGACTGACTAGTTCGGAGCAGCCACGTGATATGGGAGATGATCAGAGGAAGTCTAGAAGGGACGGTGCACGTCCTACATGAGGCAATATAGTTGGAAGGGTTATCTTATCTTGTAGTAGTAGTCGTAGATACACTTTCATCGGGTTGCGGGAGGTTGGAGATAGGAACAATGCGGGGTCAACAAAAGTGGGCATTCTCAAAGTGGGATACGAGAAATGATTGGCTGGGGCATTACAAACACTGCGACAACAGATTGCCAGAGCAGGAGCATGCTTGTTATCACTCGGTTGCGGTCTTCTATGTATATGATCGGGTCGAAGATGTGGGATAGAAAAAGTTAATGTTTCTTAATTCACTCGTGACATATCTAATTACTCTGCTCCTGTCTCATCTGGAAGGAGTTGACAAAACTTCTCCCTTCAGGCTCTGTTCTCAATGCTTGCACCTCCTCACTTCCAGACTTACCCCATCCGCCCCCCCCTGGTGTCTCAATGATGACCTTATCTCCGGTTTGGACTTTGAAATCTTTCCTACCTCCAATATTTACCCATCTCTCACCACCCGTAGGAATTTTCTCCACGAGCGAATTCTTTCCGCTCATGCCAGGCCCGCCGCCAGCCATACCGAATGGCTGATACACTCTCCTCTCACTGACAATCGATGCACTAAGTGGTCTCCTGAATTCATACTCGCGAATAATACCAGTGCCGCCATTGAACTGACCAACGCCCTCGCTTCCGGGGCGCAAGACAAATCGGTTCAAGATTACCGGGTAACGCTTCTCGAGGACTTCAGGGTCAGTGATCCGTGTATTTGTCATATGTATATGAACGCCTGAAGTCCCGTGCCAGCCTTCACCGGCACCAGATCCTCCACAAATTGTCTCGCCGAAGCCGAAGCCGTTGACATCTTTCCCTGTCTCCAAGTCTTTGCCGCCGAATCCAAAAGAAAAGACGTTGCAGTCACCTTGGGAAGCGGCACATGCTTGGAAGGCTTTGATCAAAACATCCGTGACTCGCTGAGAGGTGATTGGGTTTCCAGCGCATACAGCTGCTTGCCCACTCGGGTTGAGGATCGTGCCTGCTGGTATGTTGAAGGTTATTGGGAGCAGGCAACCTTCATTGAGAGGGATGTCTTCGTTGATAAGACAGCGAAGAACGTACATCGTTGCTGACTTGGAGATTGCCGATGGAGCATTGAAACAGTGTAGACCTTCAAGACCTGTTCCTGTGAAGTCGAAATTGGCTGTTTCACCGGACGGGTCGATTGTGATTTTCAGCTGGATTGGCGTGCCGTCATCCATGTGGTCAATCGCTTCCAGAGGTTGTCCATTGAACTTCTTGTATGCCTTCTTCAAAAAAGCCTTGACCGCTGTGGATGCATTTTTCTTGATAGCGTTCATATAAAAATGTACCTGCAGAATGTTAGTACTTCTACTTCGAGATATCAACTTGGGGCTTACCGTCTTGAGACCACATTCCTCGATCAGCGACTGTACAAGTGAGGCACCCTTGGTGTTTGCAGCGATTTGAGCTTTTAAGTCATTCAGGTTGTCACTCAGACTCCTCGTTCCACTGCACCCAGGATGAGATCCAGTCTCGTCGACAAGAACCTTGACAATTTCATCCTCATGGAAAACACCATCCCGCACCAAGAACATTGAGGTTATCTGTGCGCCCTCTTCATACAGCCTCATGCTACTTGCCGGCATCGATCCCGGCAGTATTCCCCCGATCTCAGCATGATGACCTCGCGAAGCAGTGTAGAAGGTAATATTCTTGCCCTCTGTGTCAAAGATTGGAGTGATGACAGTAATGTCAGGTAAATGGGTGCCACCAGCTAGGGGCGTGTTTGAGACCAAGACATCTCCTGGACGCAGATTCTTGGAGTGGAGATTATGTTGGAAGCGCACCGCATGCTCCATGCTACCTAAATGCACGGGGACATGAGGGGCATTGGCTACTAAGCCGCCATCTGGTCCAAAGAGAGCACAACTAAAGTCGAGGCGTTCCTTGATGTTGACGGAAACGCTTGTCTTCTGAAGAGTCAAACCCATCTGTTCCGCAATGCCCATAAAACGGTTGGACATAATTGATAATTGGATCGGGTCTTCGGCTAATGGCTCTTCGGCGACATCGCGACTTGCTGCAGGTGCAGATCCGTCAGATGCTAGATCTATCACTATGTGTGAATGAAGGATTCGTGCCGTAGCAAGAGGCTGGACCACGATCATTTGCGTGTCATCGTAGATCATGGCGGGGCCAGAAATCACATCCCCAGGAGTGCAGTCTTTGAGCAAGAACATCGGAGCATCAGTCCAACCACCTTCGAAGTACACACGAAGGGCTTTCTGATCGTTTCTTGCAACTGGAACCTTCGTCAAAGAGCCCAGCTCGCTACTGATCGTCCGCTTTTTGGTAATTTGGTTTCCGGCGTTGGCACGCCCTCGAACCCGTAAGTTCTCGACTAAAACCTTTCTGTTCGGTAGCGTGAATGAAAACTCCCGCTGGTGTTCCTTGACGAATGCAGCAGCGTAGTCTCCATCTTCAGGCTGTAGGATCATTATCATCGTGTCGGATCCGGTGTAACGAAGGTTGGCATATCGTTCATACGAGATCTGCTCGCTCGAAAATCCCTCCTTGCCGAGCTCTCGGGCGACCTGATCCTGTAGGTTTGCTAACCGTGACTGGACCTCGTCCACTGAAGAGTAGTATTCACACGAGCAGGGCTCGTGTGCCTCTTGCACCGTATCGGCGAGGGCCATTCCGTATGCACTCAGAATCGATGCGTGTTTGTGAACTAGCACCCGCTTGATGTTGAGTCGGTCCGCGATAGCACATGCATGTTGGCCACCGGCTCCACCAAAGCTAGCCAAATTATGGTCACCAGTGTTGTAACCCTTGGATTCAGTGATCTGTCTTATTGGGCGACACATGGATTCATTTGCCACATTGAGGAAGCCCAAGCAGACTTCTTCCACCGAGAGGAGTTTCCCACCTGCCTTGGCTAAATCGCTATTGATGGTCTCGGTAAGCTCTTCAAAGGCTTTCCTCGAGGCAGCGAAGTCCAGAGGCTCATTCTCATTTGGTCCGAAGATTTTTGGGAAATGTTCGGCAGACAGCCGACCTAATACCAGATTCGCATCCGTGACCGTCAATGGACCTCCTTTTCTATAGCAGGCCGGACCAGGATGCGCACCCTGTACGTCAAGTCAGAGAGTGTTCTCGATCGAAGTAGGGACTTGACTTACAGCTGATTGAGGTCCAGCATTGAATAGACCGTTTCGGTAGGTCAGAATGCTGCCGCCTCCAGCTGCTACAGTAGTGATGTCTAGTTGAGGGGACTGAATCGTCACACCAGCAATCACATTCTCCAGAGTATGTGTCAAGAGCCCACCAAAACGCGAGACATCAGTAGAAGTGCCTGCAGTGCGAGTCAGAGATAGAAGGGTTTGTAGGAAGAATGCCACTTACCGCCCATGTCGAAGCCAATACAGGGTACCTTATCCTCCTCATCGTAGCACGTCCGAGAGAAACCAACGACTCCGCCAGCAGGACCAGACAGAATGGCTCTCAAGCCATTAAATCTTTGCCATCCCACCAGACCTCCGTCTGACTGCATGAATTCACACCTAGCACCTCGGGTGCTATCTTCCAATTCCCCAACAAAACCAGATCGGAATCCATCAATGTACTTCTGGACAACAGGGGACAGGTATGCATCTGCGGCTGCTGAATGACCTCGTGAAACTGCTTTAATCATCGGCAACAGCTGCGATGATAGCGAAATTTGGGTAAAACCAATCTCTTTTGCTATTCTTCCGATCGCAACCTCATGGTCGGGAAATGTATACGAGTGAAGGAGCACTACTGCTAGTGATCGGACGCCGGTGTCGTAAAGTCTTTGAAGCCCAGCACGTGACCTTTCGATATCTATCATTTTGTGAGTTTGGTCTTTACTTGAAGGCACTGAAGAGATCGCTTACCGAGAGGTCTCAATATTCTGATGAGTTCACCACCTACGCCCTTGACAACTTGCACGTCATCGACTAAAGGCTCCAACTCAGCTGACGACTTTGGACTTGGATCTTCAGTGTACTCCTCAGGAGTTACTCTCTCGTCGATTTCCAGGACCTCTGAAAAGAGGGGAGAAGCCCTGCGAATGTTAAGATCAAAAAGTTTAGGTCTCGTCTGATCTCCTATCCTGAGTAGATCTTTGTGGCCTTTGGAGACGACCAGAGCGCATGTATCGGCTGATCTTTCCAATAAGGCATTTGTGGCTACTGTGGTCCCCATCTTGATTGAAGCTAGAAGAAGTTGTAAGCTTTGCTCGGATTGTACTGCATTTGATATCAAGGAACTTACCTATTCCACTGGTATCAATAGGTGCGCCTCTATTGAGCTTTTCTCCAGTCACCAGCTCCAATATCCGCCTGATACCTTCCTGCTCGACATCAATCATCTGAGCCACACGTGATAGAGCTTCTGGAGCACTTACTGTTGGGGCATCTTCGTAATTTGAGGGGTCAACACTCAAAAGCTTGACCACAATGTCATCTCTGCCAGGAATATTCGTTGCGATACAATCTGTAAATGTTCCTCCACGATCGATCGCAATTTCAATGCCTGCTTTTGGCGGAACGGGAGGTGGTGTGATGGCTGAAGGCATCTTGATATTCGTGCCAGATGTGATGTATGGTGTCTCCTCAATAAGAGATTCAGAAGAAATGAAGGAAGAGGAGGATTTTCATTGTTGATATACTACAAAATCCATTAGAGAGCGATCGCGGAAGTAGAACTTCGTCGAACGGTGTTCTGGTGGCAACATCCCGTCAGCCTTCTTTGTCGAGCAAACGAGGCTGGCGAATCACGAGAGACGATGACAATATCACTCCAATTGTCAACATCGACAAGGATCCAAGAGTTTGAAGCCCGATGCCGTTAAAGATGGATGTAATGCCGGCCAGCGAAGGTGGGATGTGATGGAGATGGAGTTCCACGCCCGTCGGCGTGTCCTCCGATACAACAACAGGGGTTGTCAGACCGCCAAGGCCTACGATCCAGGGGGCTTGCCGTAGGGAGACACCCTGAATTGCGCTAGGAGCATTATGCCGCAGTACTGGCTGCGAACTCCCCTCCTGCATCATCATCGACGGCCATGATGTCGGCGTTTTCTCCATTGTACTGTGCCTTGAATCTCTAGATTGCATTCATGACATGCATGATGCTCGATGGGTCGTATGCAGATTCTATCATGTCTCCCCTAGAGCGACCTTCGGTCAGAACTTAGTACGACTTGATTAAGGTTGCCTGCATGCTTGTTTGGTTTTCTTTGGGGCTTGAGCAGCAATGTTGGTAAAGGAACGCCTTAGGACGACTCATTTCTTTACATTGTTACTGGTCTGTTTTGTTCGAGTAGACTCTATCTTCACATTTATCCAAAATGCTTTCTCCAATCAATCTACAACTCGGATGGCCTTCGCCGCGTCTCTTCCCAGCAGAACAGCTTGCAGCCGCAACCACAGCCACTCTACTGGACCCTGAAATTGCAAAGAATGCTCTCATCTACGGCCCTGATTTGGGATATACAGTTTTGCGAGAATCCATAGCAAAATGGCTGTCAGATTTTTATCTCCCTTCTGCTGGAGCAATTCCGAAAGAGCGTATAGCTATCACCGGTGGAGCTTCCCAAAATCTTGCCAGCATCTTGCAAGTCTTCTCAGATCCTCATATTACCAAGAGAGTATGGATGGTTGAACCTACATACTTCCTTGCTTGTACCATATTCCAGGATGCCGGTTTCTCGGATAGATTGAGAGGAGTTCCGGAAAATGAACATGGTATCGACATCGACTTCTTGAGGACAGAACTCTTAAAATTCGAGAAAGCAGCAAACAGGGACGTCGCAGAGGGAATGAAACCTTCAGGACAATATTCGAAAGTGTTCAGACATGTTCTATATCTCACACCAACATTCTCGAATCCCAGCGCCAAAACAATGTCGACGTCGGTTCGCAAAGAGTTGCTTACGCTGGCCCGAGAATTCGATATCTTGATCCTCGCAGATGAAGTATATGATTTCTTGCGCTGGCCGACAGAGGTTACCGACTCGTCATCGGTTGAACTGGCACCGATTCCACCTCGTATCGTAGATCTTGACCGAGCGTCAAGTTCAGACGATTCGTGGGGGAACAGTATCAGCAATGGATCATTCTCGAAGATCGTGGCTCCTGGAGTGAGGGTAGGCTGGGCAGAGTCATCTTCTAAGATGACGTTGAGGTTATCAGAAAAGTATGAATGCTCCCAAAGTCGAAGTAATTGCTGATATATGCTAAAGATTTGTCTCTAGTGGTGCGACACGCTCTGGAGGAGCTCCATCTCATCTCACTTCCACATTCTTACATCATCTACTCAGCACTGGAGCTATGCAAAGGCACATCGATGAAATATTGATCCCAACATACCAGTCGAGATACAAAGTCTTGATGTCTGCGATCAAAACACATTTGGAGCCTCTTGGTGTCCAAGTCACAACTGGTGCTCCGTACACAATTCCTGAGCAGGAGAAAGTCGTCGTTCCGGCAGGTGGATTTTTCACCTACATCTCATTTCCTCCAGGACTCCCAAGCGCAAAGGTTATTGCAAAGCGAGCTTTAGATGAATATGCGCTGAAATTTGCATATGGAGAAATGTTTACTGTGAAGGGGGATGCGACGAGCGCTGAGAGGTCGAAGAAAGGCTTCGGAACTGGTGCGAGACTATGCTGGGCGTGGCACGAAGAAAGGGAGTTACAGGATGGTATTGAGAGACTGGAAAGTCTGTTGAATATGATGCTAGTTGAAAATAAGAAACAAACTGTTTGATCATTGTCAACAAATATCTTCTCTGTTGACATCGTCCCTAATAAAGTGGAGCTGCTTACAAAGCCTCGGCTTCATCTCGCCACCTTTACCAATCGAGCTTCCGAGAGATCATGGACGAAGCACAGCAATAAAGATACTGAAATAGAAATTATTGCAGCGCAGGATGGAAGCAGAGAGTTTGGAGAGTCGAGCCTTACGGCAATTTGACGCGCTTGTCAAAAGAGGTGAGCTTTTATGGCAAGCCAACACCCCACGTTCAGTTCAAACAGGTATCTTCAATGTCCGCATTTCAACCACACCTCAACCCCCAATTGCTTTTACAATCACGTAGGCTAAACATTAAAGCAGTTTCATTTCCGCAGCACGCCAAGCTACACCAAGAAGCCCATTCAAAAAGCCGATGACCCAGGCCGCACATCCGACCAAAATGTCTTCTCAGACACCGACCCTGATTTCGTGATCGATTTTATTGGACCATCTCACAAGCTCATTCTCAATAAATATTGTGTCGTCAGACCACAATACGTACTTCATACGACTTCCTTCACGCCTCAGGCCGATCACCTGAACGTCGTTGACTTTGCTGCGGCTTGGAACGTGCTGAGCCGGCTGGAAAGCAGGCATATGGTGATATACAACTGCGGCGTTGAGGCAGGAAGCTCGATTGGGCATAAACATTTACAAGTCTTGCCCAGGCCTGAGAAGGAGGAGTTCGAGTTGTTCCCTGATGCTTTGGGCATTGATGATGGTAGCTATCACGTGCATTTAAGAAGAGACTTGTGAGGCTAATTCGGTGCAGAGAAGAGCGAAGTTCGAAGTCTACCTTTTCGACACGCAGTGCAGCGATTATCGTCGACTCCTGACTTTCCGGAGTTGCTGAACGTCTACGAAACGCTCAAGATCCTGTCGGGAGTTGAGAAGGCTCATAATGTCATTCTGGTGAATGAGTGGATGTTGGTGATTGCCAGATCTTGCGCAAGACAGGACAACCTCGCAGCAAATGCAGCTTCTATGGCAGGTATGGTATGGGTAGCAAAACCTGAAGATATAGAAGACTGGGTAGATCGCGGTCCCATGGAATTGCTGTGTCAATTTGGCGTTCTTGACAAGGAGACGAGCGAGTAACTTGTGAAAGAGGAGTTTGGAAATCGAGACTCGGGCTCTTAGACAGGATTTTTGCTATTGAAATATACTGTAGGTAGATCTAGATATATAAACAGCGCATGGAGTTGCGTTAGACGAAAATTAGAGCGAGAGGCTTGCTGCTTCAGGTGTGGTGGGTCCAATATGGTCCATCCTGGTTAGCACTTTCTCGTGGCATAAGGAGTGAATGTACTCGTTTCTGCAAAACATGATAAACATCCGAACAATGTATCTAAAATGGAGAGTTTCAGAAGACTTCTTTGAGTTGCATCGATTCATGGTCTAGAAGCTAACCCTCGAACCTGTCCTCCTCGACTCCATCCTCTCCAAAAAGAACCTCAACATTACCCCAGCCGCCCAAATCGCGTCGTCGTCGGCATCAACAGCCTTCAATGCATCTGCAAGATACTGATCACTCCACTCCGGTCTCCTAAAAGCTTTGATCGTCTCCCCGTTGATAAAACGATCAAATTCCGCATGTCCCTGATACGTCAGTACCCGTCCCTTCTTCCAAATCCCTTGCAAAGCACAGTGCTTCGATCGCCCAATTGAGTGAAAGCCTTCCGGCAGATTGTGCACGACAACGTGGTCAGCATGAACGAATTGAAGACGGAGTTCTTTTGGACTGGAAGCGTTCGAAGTCACGGATCCAAAGCGTGTCAGGAATGCCGTGGTAAGCATTATGGGATGGACGCCGAGCTCATAGCCTTTGGGGTCTCGAGAGACGACGGGCTCGAAGGGTGTTGAAAAGAGTGCGTTACAAATCAGTTGGTGGCCGAAGCAGGATCCGAACAATTTAATATGAGGATGGGAAATATAGATGTCTATCTGAGTGTCAATAAAACTACTTGAGTTGTGGTGTGAGCCCGGCATTTACTCTTGACGAAGTCCGTAAGTGACTTGATCCATGGTTCAGCATCATACGCTGCCGCAGCTGTAGTTCATTTCAGTAAAGAAACATTCTGCTGACAATGGAGAAGAAGAAACACATCTGAAAATCATAAAATACCTGATCCAGTAATAATTATTCCATCTATATGATGCAGGTCTTCAGAGGTAGGAAGTTCTCCTTGCACAGAATCGTAATTACTGAAGTCAAGCTTCAACTTTGCAAGACCTCGCGTCTTGAGTGCAGCATCTCGTAGTAGAGTTTCGAACACATCGCTATAAAGTCCGCGCTTTGGAAGGACGTCCGGCACGGGAGTATCGCAGTCCAGAACAGCCAGATGCAGACGAGTTGGAGCCATGGACTATCACGTGAGGCACAAGTCTGATGGCACCGCCACGACTTCAAGAGATAGACAGACTGCTTGCTCCTGGCTTCTAATGGGAAATTCTCATGTTGAGAAGTTGAGGCCGATGAACGGCGATGAGCTGGCGGACACTTTGGTACTATCTCGGATCCACTACCCACTCTTGATAGGGGCGCTGTTGACAAATAAGCGAATTAGAGATAAGCGCGGGATTGTATGAACATATCGGGAAAGGAGGGATTTTAAGTCTAATTGTTCGGATCTTGCAATCGGTGACTATGCCGACTGACTGGTAAGGTGGCTAGCTACAGGAGGCGATTGTATCTGTGAGAGCGACGCGGAGGCAGGTAGGCAATGTTGAGTGGTACACGTGACAACACGTGAGATATTCCATTGAAGGCTTGATAGGAAGGTGGACGATTCATCGCACATGATGTCATTTGAACTGGACAAATGACTCTTCACATGGAATTGGAGATCAAATGAAAAACATTTCCTTATAAATTGTTCATAGCTCTACTCAGTTGTCTTTCTCGGGCCAAGCCTCAACGAATTCTTTTCTCGCTGATCTTCCCACCCTCGCCTTCTCCAATATCTCTAACTGCAACAGTGTCCCAAAAAGCATCGCACAAGTATGATCCCGAATAGCTAGGCTTCTCAAATCCATCAGTCATGGGGCTGGTGGCCAGAGCTGGCGTCTGGATTTCCTTGACATAGCCCTCAATTCCTCGCTCTTTCCACAGCTTGGCGAACCTCTCAGTCTGGTAGTTGAGGCCTTGAAGTGACCAAATAGGCTGCACTTGCCACGCAACGCCCATCTTCGCCAAGTCAGACGGGAATGATTCGATGGCTTCAGGGGTGAAACCGGCATTTGGGTAATCATAATCACCAGTGTATCCAAATGCGAAGAGACGATCGGGGAACACTTTTCGGACTTGACTATGGAAGGACACGAGGTCATTCCAGTTTGGCATATCCATCCTAGCCCAGGTAACATCTCCGAGTGGAGCTGCAAGGATCGCACGTTCGACAATGCCCTCTACGCAGGACTTGTAGAAGAATTGGCCCTCACGCGAACGTGGCAAATCCCAGTCGAAGAAGACATCATTACTTACAGTCTCCTTTGCTGCGGCACGTCTTTCCTTCAAAGATTTGATGCCTGATCCAAGTTTCGAGATATATGCGGTGTACTCCTCTTCAGTGGCGACTTCCTTCACTGCTTCGTCAAACGTAAGAAGCTTTGCGCTCTTGATCCAATCCGCGCGTACGACCAAAAGGTTTGGAGATCCGCCCTCGGCTGCTTCTTTCAGTGTCTCTTGCAGACTCTTGATCTCAACCGTAGCTCCACGGACGTACTTGTGGTCTCGAATATCGATGACATCCGTGATAAACTCAGAATGGTCGACATCGCAGCGACAAAGTAGCATTGTATCGGCACTAAACGAAATCAGCAATGGCCAGCTAAATTCGAGCGAACAAAAGTTACCCCATGATATCAATCTGCATCCTCGCTGCGGTCAGACGATCCAGGTACTCGCTGGTTGGCACGACGGTACGTCCCTGCCCGACGATGAATTTCTTCTTTCCGATCGCTAAGTCATCCAAATGGAACATGGCTACACCAGCTTCGACAAAAAGCTTCGTCATCTTGACAGTAGATGTCAACCCTCCAAAACCCATGTCACCATCTGCCACAATGGGAGTCAAATAATCCCAATTCTCAAGCTCGGCACGGGCTTCCTTTGGCTGCAACATTCCTATGAACACTGCATCAGTGATCTTCCGTCATCTCCGGGAATTTGACATACTGTAATGGTTCTGTCTCTGGCTATGCCAAATCTGAGACTTGAAGATCTTGTCCACGACCTTCGGCACTGTATCCAAAGGGTAGTCACAGCAGTCCATTCCAGGCTCAGAAACCTCGGAGAAGCCGCAAAGAGCTCCAGAGACATACAACGTCTGTTGGTGCTTCGCCATTTGCGAGGCGATGATGGGATCCGTAACACCAAAGGTCATCTCATTCGTTCCATTAACCCGATGTTCGTTGAGGAGATTCCAGAGCTTGTTTCCCATTTCGCTGGAGGCATAACTCTGTGGTAGCAGCCCTCTGAGTGAGGCAATTCTCGCGGCAGAGTATGGTCTGTTTCGATCGTTCATATTAATATGGCAATAGCAGAAAATGACGAACAAAGGCAGTCTTACCGTTGAATATGTGCTTGTCTTGGAGTGTTCCACCACTCCTCGATCTGCTTCACTTTCAAATCGAACTCCGACTGCTCATCATCTAGCGATTGAGTGATCCTAGGCATTTTGATGACTTGTGTTGATATTGGGAATGTGTGACAGGATGTGTGAAGAAAATGTTATAATGAGGAAATTCGAGGCTGGAAGGGAATCTCTCGCAGGTACTTTACTGCACTTACTCTTCCTTCTTCATAGCTCAGCCTTGCGTTGCCATCCCGGACATCGCCCTTAGCTTGTACGAGGATAGCATTACGACCTCTTCTGACACGAGCCAATTGTATGCAACCTCAACCCCATTTACGAAGGACTTGGGCGGGCCCTCAGGCACAACTTCACGGCATCCGAATGGCAGTAGCGGAGCATTGATAATCATGGCGGGCATTGTATCGCGGCGACGCAGATAGATGCCTTCCCGATGTTGTTGATGTCCTGTTGCCATTCTCCCATTTCTGATGGTAGAAGTCGTTGCAAGCTGGCGGACTGCGGACATCTTTGTGGGGTGCGCATGACGCTTGTCCCGATGCATTTGTTTCGGCCTCCTGGCCCGAAATCTAAACTTCTTTGGGTGGAAATCCTTGGCGGTCCCCGACCATCTCCATCAGCTCTCACGCGCCTGACGGCGACAGTGGATAGCCCGATGATACGACGGATGACCCTGTTTTGGCCCCATACAAAGTGATAACAATCGCTGGTTGCAATCTTGCCGCGCCACTGGGGTAGGTCGATATGGCTCGATACAGCATTGTTGAACTGCACAGTCCACGAACCATTGATAGCAATATCTTGGTGCAGCCCAGCCGCCATGCTGCAGAAGTACAAAGTCAGCAAAGACCACCTCGTTTGGTTGAAAATTCGACATCCCTTTTCTCCCTTCATTCACAATATGTCGGACGCAAAGATGCCAGTCGACACAGCCAGCGAGTCGAAAGATGTGGCCCAGGGCCAGATGTTCAATCACTCTGATGGAGATATTGCTGCAGCTTACGCTGATGCCTTGGATGGAGAGAATGCTTACACGGCCGCTGAGGAGAAGAGGTTGAGATGGAAGCTGGATCTCCGGCTGGTACCAATTTTGTGGTTGAACATTACCCTCGCAGCTATGGACAAAGTTACAACCTCGACAGCTGCCTTGTACGGAATGAGAGATGCCACAGGATTGACTGGAAACCGATACTCATGGGTCGGATCCGCATTCTACGTAAGTCAATGTCCATTACGATGACAACCAGGTCAACTAGTATCTCAGCTCAACTCCTCTTAGTTTGGCTACCTTGTCTCGAGTTTGCCTGGCGGATATGCTCTTCAGCGGCTCCCTATCGCAAAGACAATGTCAGTGGTCCAATTCGTATGGGGCATCGTTTTGATCAGTACGGGGTTCGCAAAGAACTTCCAAACCCTGATTGCCCTTCGGATTCTTCTAGGCGCCCTTGAGGCTCCGATCCTACCTGGAAATTTCTTGATACTCGGAATGTGGTATCCGAGAAGGTACCTCATCTAAGTCAGTGTTCGAAGTTCATGCTGACTTGTTCTCCAGAGAACAACCAATCCGCACTGGGCTTATGTATACAGGGCTAAGTGTCTGCTTCACGGGCCCCATTGGGTACGCAATTGGATTCATTTCTGGACCCAACGAATGGAGATATTTCTTCTGGATCACAGGAGCAATGACCTGTGTGTGGGCAATCATCATGGGCATATTTACTCCGGACAATCCAGTCAAGGCGAAGTTCGTCACGGAACGACAGAAGGCGATCACCATCGACAGAATTCGTGCGGACCAAACGGGTGTAGAAAGTAAGGTATTCAAGAAGGAACAAATGATCGAGGCTTTCATGGACCCAAAGACGTGGTTGATTTTTCTTTTCAACATTTGGGTTAGCATACCAAATGGAGGCCTGACAAATGTAAGTACTGGCATTCCTGGGTATCGGATCTGTCGAGCTAACCGAGACCAAGTTCGCACCTCTGATCATCAATGGGCTTGGATACACACCTCAGAGGTCTACTCTTCTTACTATGCCAACGGGTATAATCCAGACTCTTTCGAGTTATATCTGTAACGGAGGTGTATTCCTTTGCGCCAAGTATATTTCAAAACACCAGCTGCGGGGAACTTGGGTCATCTTTGGCTTGATCGTCGGAATGATCTCTGCCGTATTCTTGTATACTTTGCCACTTGATAACCTCAATGGGCGACTTGCGGCTCTTTACATGTCGTACTTCTACTTGGGACCCTACATCGTTGGTTTAGGGATGAGCACAGCCAATACTGCGTAGGTTCTCCTTTCCATTCCATTAATCCCCAACAAGCTAACTTAGTATAGTGGCCACACCAAGAAGATTACCACGAACTGTTTGATCTTTATTGCATATTGTGTTTCGAACATCATCGCTCCGCAGTTTTTCAAGGTGGAACAAGCACCACTGTATCCTTTAGGGATGGGAGCAATCCTCGCCTCCTACGTATTGTCAATCATGACGATACTTGCATACATGGCATATTGCGCATACGAAAATCGCAGAAGAGACAAGCTTGATTCGGCTGCAGGACAGAAGGTTCATCGTGATACCGATTTCAAGGACTTAACGGACAAGCAAAACATCCACTTCAGATACGTGTGGTGATATGTTAGGGAAGCATTGGCTACCCCGCCATGAAAAATTAGTATCACATTCAGCATAGCAATTTTGGAGACAGTCAGATTTTTTTGAGAATTTCCAGATTCAATTCGCGTCTACGTCAGGTCCAGCCCATTGCCACTGCATATTCCCATCAGCTCCCGGCGTTCCTGTCACAACCCTTCACAAGCACTCAGTTTCAACTTCCATTCACTTGTCCATACGATGGAGCAAATACTGCACATCTACAAAGGCTGTTGAATTGTCAGCTCTAGCACCTTTTGTCTGCTCGTATAAAGTACTTACAGGAGCATCGCAGGCCTTCTCGCAGAGAGAGGAAGCAAGTCCAGCAGAGATGAGAGTCTACATTATTCTTGTCAGCTCTTTGAACCCGACAGCTCGTCACTAGTGTGAGGACTCACGCAAGCACCCTTGCAAGCAGTCTGACAGATATCCAAGGCAGTGCCGGAGAGAGTGCCGCAAGTTCTCTTCTCGATAAAGGTCGCTCCCTCGGCGACCGGCGCAGGGGCGGCTGCGACAGCAGCGACGAGAACGATGAGAGTGGCGAAGAACTTCATGATGAAATGTAGAGGTTGGGTCTGAAAGGTATTGGTTGTTGAGATGAAGAAGTGTTGTGAAAAGGATGAACTGAAGTGAAGAATGTAGTTGGCAATGAACTGGAAGACTGAAGAGATGAAAGAAGAGGAAGTTGCTGATGATGATGATACTATTGAGGAGGGAATTCTCTTCTCTTTATGCTGAAGTCTGTTTGGCACGTCAATGTTCCCGTCCTTGGACAATTCCTTCGAATTTTGCTTTCAACGAAGCCGACGATGAGCCCTTCGGTCGTCGCAAATGCTGTTCTCCGAGGTAACTCTGCTACTCCATCTACAAATTTAGAGTTTCTCCTTTGCTTCATGTTCTCCTTTCCCATTCCTCGGTCTCGCCGGTTGCAATTCTCTCCATTAGGCTCGATGGAACATAGACAGGTTTCCCTGCAGGGCTCTGATCCTCGTGGGGGGCTTTGTAGGAACCTCAATTGTGTCTTTGAATAGCTTCAAAACATTGAAGGGGCTGTGATCTATACTCTGATTGGCTTCTGATTCTCCATTCCCAAGTAATCGTAGAAGGTCTATGGATACGACTAGGATCGCAGTATCGCTTTGGCACATATACGCAAGCTAGCTATATCTTCAGAAAAATTGAGGCTACGGAGAATATCTCGCACAAAGTCTATTCGATTGCTTGTCTACACTGCAATGTTGTGTTAGTAGCGAAGCGGGTCTGGGGCTGAGATTTGGCAGATCCCCGGCATAGAGTTTCTAGTCGAAGATCATACAGCCCCACAACATCGCCCTGCTGCACTCTGTGATGCTGGTCCATGTTCGAAGACCAAATCCTTTTTGGAAAGTTTAAAAGCTTAGATTCATGCCAAACATCCCACTTCGTCCTAAAAGAGATGCCGGGTTAAGCCGCACATTGAGGCTTGGATCTGGGTCCAATCTTTGACTGGGTTTACACCGTTCCAACCCTCATCTTCTCCGCACGATGGAAAGATGAAAGACCGAATCAGCCTTGTGTCTCATGCAGCGCTCTAGAAGCACTAGTCCCAGCTTATTGGCGGCCGGTTTCGTGCATGACCTTGCGCCAACCTCGCTTGAGAATGTCTTATATGGAGGCTGTTGAGTCCTGACTCGCTAAACATGTCTTTACTATCGGAACACAACTTATTTTCCCTCCTATAGCACGCTTTAAAATAGGCTCTACGATATTATCTCTAGTCTTCTAAGTCTAAACTCTGGTAGGAAGGTGAGCAAACTCAAGACTCTTCTTGTTGGCTTGCTCTGGAACGACGTATCACAAGACGAATCATCTGGCAGTAAGCCTTGGGAATGAAGTCACTCGACATGCTTCTGAGTGTTCATCGACACTTTAAATGGTACTTTAGATGTACTTTGGTCGAAAAATTTACGTCCGAGTCTCAACCCCACGTTGATACTGAGGCGTCTTGAAGTCGCTTTGTAAGATCACATATTCTTTCAACATCAGAGCGATGACTTCTCAGACTTCAAAAAGCTTCATTGTCCCAGATTCAAGGTGGACTTGACACTTCGTATCATCAAACATGACAGAACCCACATGGCTTGTTCTGAGGGGTTTCGAGAATTCTGCGAAGTTGGTGGATACGCCTAGTCTATTTGTTGATTCCAGTCCTTATTATGCCGAAGATATAACTTCTGATCTGGGGTCTGGGAACACTCCGGAAGGATCAAGGTTGAAACTATCTTTAGGTCTAAGGATGCTTTACCGTGGCTCCTCTTGCTCGACTGCAAGCGAGGGGTTAAGGAGATTCGGGTCGCTGGCAAATGGGCCCAAGTCAACGGTTAGTCTTGAGATTTTGAAGATATATAAGAGATCACGATTCTCACGATACTGCTTTCCATCTACCGCCAGCATCTTCAACTCTTTTCATTCATCAACCAGTTCCATTTCTTCAATCAACTTCACAACTTTCATCACTTCACATCATACCCCTCAATTTCTCATTTTCAATTCCTTCACAAAGCCACCTTCAACATGCAATTCATCACCATCCTCGCTCTTCTCTTCACTGCCGTCGCTGCAGTTCCGTCTGGCACGGAGGCTTCCATGCTTGAGGCTAGAGATATCGGCATCTCGGTTGCTCATCGATCAGTTGGTGACACCATTTGCAAGGCTGCTGTACGTCCATATCCCGGACAAACCTGACATTCTGACGACCTGAGCTTACCCTACTTGCTGTTTAGTGCGCCGTTACTTGTAACTCAACTGTTTTGGCTTTGGCCCAGACCAAGTGTCTCGAGATCTGCGTAAGTCTGACTTTACTCAATATTGCGAAAGTGGTTTCTGACTCGACTCTTTGAATCACAGAACGGTGCTTGCGGTAACTAAACTTGGATTATTGGTTAGAGTATGAGGAAACCATGGAGGAAGCTCTGGAGCTGATCAGAGTTCTGAGTTTCCTACTAGTTTGGGCTGGAATACTTGGTTGTGAAGTTGTTAGATAAAAAATGGCACTGGTTGCTCTGAAGTTCTTCACATCGTGATTTCACAAGTCGTATCGTTGATTTCCTGTGACTATTCCCAAGTTTTAGATCGAGTCTGCAAGCACGTCTTGCGATTACTGTGCTTGGCCAGGAACTGCCTCGAAGATTCATGACTCGTAAAGTCGCTCGGACATTCTGGAGTTGAAATTCAGCAAGGACCTCCATTATCTGGCTCTAGGTACCAATCTTTAGATCGAATTTCAATCGACTTTACTCCCAGATTGATTCCATACATTAGACCAGATTCAGCCGCAATCAGACGAACAGATGTCGTCTCATCCCCGAAAGTCAATCCCAGCCCCCTCAAGCTTAGACCCCGTACCTGCGGGTTTCAGGACCCTGAAAACTCTAAATAAGCCTTCCCGCCAGGCAGACTCATGCACAAAATCTCCACCCCAGCAGCTCTCCGGGACCACCAAGACCCAGCAAAAGAAAGTTTCCTTCGGAAACAGAAGCCTGGGCATTGTCATTCAAAGCCTGCTCCCTGTCCGTTTCGAAACTTCCTGCACAAAAATAATCCGATGGGTCTTTGTTCGGTCGATTCGGTCTCCGCAGCAACAGGAGGATCGTCTCATCTTCCATGCTAGCAGGTTGGCATGATGAAAAAGTTTTATATATGTGCGACTGTTCCCTTCTTCTCTATTCCCTTCTCCATTGCGTTCTCATATTGTTTCGACACCTATACCCCATTTCATTCTTCTCATTCTTCGCCATTTCGATTCTTTCTCGAGAGCTGGCTCTCTTTCATCACACTTCCAAATGACTCCCAAATACCACATCCCACTGCGCATCTTGCAGGCTGTCTTCTCTATTGTAGTGCTTGCACTTTCCAGCTATGGTAGGTCAATATCCTGCAAAGTCTAACAATTATGCTGATTTTGCTCTCAGTTGCGTTCATACAGAATCAAACCGGATATCATTCTGCTACACAAATCAACTTTCTCATCTTCGTTCCTACCTTCTCGCTTCTTTCACTGCTCTTTCTAGAGCTCGCGCCTCGACTCGCACCAAAAGGTAAAGAGCCTTGCACATAATCGACCAAAGTCTTTGTGAGGCTAACGAACAGTAGCATCGAATCAATACGTTCTATTCCTTGTCCAATGCCTGGTCGGAGGATTCTACCTCGCAGGCTTCATCGCTCTTTCGGTTTTCCTGGGCCAGCTCATGTACTGCCAAGGAAGCATTTGTACTGCAGCCAAAGTCGATGCAGTGTTCGGAGCTCTCAGCTATGTGGTTTGGATGGCATCTGCAACGATTTTGGGGATCGAAATGTCGAGATTTGGGCGCAGATATGAATCAACTGGGGCAAGCACGGAGAAAGTTTCGGACAACGGGGTTCTGGTCTAAGACTGGTAAAAAGGACGAAAGGGAGCCGCGGGTTGGGAAGAAGGCTACAATGGAGGATATGGACAAGTGGGGAATGACGAAATGATGATGGGATACAGCCACAAGGGCTTGGGAATTTGCTGGAGTGGCCCTACCATCGCCAATGGAGGTCCGGCAGTCTTCAACGTGCCAGCATTGTCTCGGTATGCATGACCAAATTGCATAAGGGGCCTTTTAGGGATTCTTTAAGATTTTGGAGATCCAAAAATGACATCGCTGTTACATCCAAGTCTCGTGCTCAGTTCGTAGAAATGCAACCCCGCACGAGGCATACTTCTCAATCAGTACCAGGATTTTCCGAACCTTCTCGAGGTACTCTCAGTCATTGTTTACTGAGTGCTGCCTGTTACGGGCAACTCACTCGTGATCTCATCGCTCATGTTAGGAAAGCCTCGTAGGGCTGACTACGGCAGAGCCATCCGCTATAGCGCGAAGCGAAGTAGCAAGACGGGTTCTAGCGTCCTTCTAGTCTTCCACCTGACCTCGGATCTTGGGACCCAGAGTCTTGCTAGATAAGATCGAGTAAGGTTGTGGAAGTTGAGGATGTTCTGCGGCTGTTCGGCAGTAACGAAATCAGTGGATGGCGGCTTAGCGAGGCTTTGTTGCTCGAAATTACCCTTGTTCGATCAAGAATTTGAGGTCCAGATTTCAAGTCTTTGCTCTGGTAAAGAGGATTAAGTATGCCCTTTTACCCCATTACCATGATATCCTGAGGATTCCTCAATACAGGCACCAGATCTTAACAACACTTACCATGGACTATGCATACCCCCCCCCCCCCCCCCCCCC
>JGI24512J20087_1000307_pt1 | contig 35902 bp, 44 predicted proteins | sample LinPmetageLP35_FD_20087 | JGI IMG/M metagenome (IMG submission 20087) | reverse complement strand
GTGAAATTGGACGATGATTCGCCAGAGTACCCTGTTTTTGCTGAATTATCTAGAAGCAGCACAGACAGTGGATGTACATTATTTACGGCATGTACCAAGTACTTGTACTCGGAGTCCGAATGAATTGGCCCCAGCGATCCCGGTCGATACCCAATCGATCACCTATCAAGGGCTAAGGGCATTTAAGGCAATGGCTCTATTCCGCCTTACGGTACCCGGCGCTCCTCAGGGAGCGTCAATACCTCGCGTTTTGGACCATTACTGTACAGTACCGTACAGTACCCGCATTTCAGGGGTTGCGGCAACAAGGCGGGGAGCGCGGAGAGGCGGGGTGCTGATCTCAACCCAAAAAGCAGAGCCATGTCCCTATTAGAATGCACATGTGGTACCCTTGAGACATCTAGCAGTAGACTACCAGAACCTCGTGGTAGAGGAGCGGAAGAGCTGCGCGTCTAGTAAAAGACATACGCGGAAATCTACCACGCTTCAAACAGCTTCAGCTTCTAACAGTCAACCCGTTTCAAGTTCAACCAGCTGGTTACAATAATGTTAATAACAATAATAATTTCCTGAGAAAGACGGAAGTCTTCTATGTGACATTAGTCTGCTAGTTCATTCGAGGAGCTCTTGGAAATCCCCACGAAGTTACGAACGCACAAACCGAATCCAGCAATGGCAAGCTCTATCACGCTCGAACCTCGGGGTTCTTCCTACGACTACATCATCTGCGGGTAAGCTCGAAACCCCGGAATACCGTACTGGGCAAAGTCTAATCAACATTGGAAGCGGCGGTACGTCAGGAAGCGTTGTAGCTGCCCGTCTCGCAGAAGATACAAATGTATCCGTCCTTGTTATTGAAGCTGGCCAGCACAACTCACTCTTAGAGAACACTGTGATGGTCGGAGGATGGTAAGAGCCATGTCGCAGAGAGCTTGTAAACTTCCACCTCTCATTTATGTTCAGGTCCCAGAACTTCGACACAGAAGCAGATTGGAACATCGTTACAGAACCAAGTCCTGGGGCAAATGGAAGACAAGTGAAAGTGAGCCGAGGGAAGTTCTTGGGAGGGAGCTCAGGAGTCAACGGAACGCTTTGCATCAGAGGCACGCCACAAGATTACGATGACTGGAATATGCCAGGTTGGAGTGGGAAGGAGGTGTTTGATTACATGAAGAAGGTATTGCAAATCTAATCTCCATACTGCTGTAACTTCGCTGACACTTTGTCATGTAGGCGGAGAATTTCCATGGTAAAGAATGGTTCAAAGCAGACGAGCAAGCTCATGGCCACGAGGGGCTCCTCGACGTCGAACCGCACGATCTTGTAAGTGAGTACCGTAGAGTTTTCCAAGATGTGCGCTCATCTCAGCGAGGCTCCAATCTCGAATATGATTCTTGAATCGATGCAAGATCACGGACTTGGGCTACAGGAAGACATGTTTACCACAGGCGACAATCCTCATGGGTGTGGACATGCCCCAAGGACGGTGTACAAGGGCGATCGAACGACAGCTGCCAACTATTTCTTTCACAAGGGACCGAACCTATCCATCAAAACAGACACGATAGTGGACAAGATCATTCTGGAGGGTGAGGAATCAGACTTGCGAGCTGCAGGGGTCAAGATCGTTGAGAAAGATGGGTCCACCAGGGAGATCAAGGCCAGGAAAGAAATTATTATTTCCGGAGGTGCATACGTAGGTGTTTGAGCAGTGGCCATTCTCCCCCATTCGACGCTCCGGAGTACTTTACTCCCAAAAGTGCTCCTGAGACATGAATATATTAGTAGTTGCTGATCTCTCAATCATCGCAGTGCTCACCAACAGTTTTGATGCGATCCGGGATTGGAGCGAAGTCGGAGCTTGCACAGCATGGTATTGAATGCAAGGTAGACTTGCAAGGAGTTGGTAAAAACCTCATGGATCACTTGGTAAGGCTCAGGCCAAATAGGAATAAGAAATTGGTTGATGTTCCTGACTATCATTCAGATTGTCTTCATTTTCTATGCAACCAAGCAGCAGAACATAACAAATGATTATCTCCTCTACAAGCCGGACGCCCTTGGTGAAGCATATCGTCAATGGAAAGAAGAGAAGCGCGGGCCACTTTCAACTTTCCCATTTGGAGCATTTGGCTACGCCAGGCTTGACGAGCGTCTAAAGTCCGAACCTCTTTGGCAGACAGCTCCTCGGGAAGACGGGCGGGACCCCATGGGACTCACATCATCCCAACCCAACATCGAGTTTTTCAGCACGGAGTGCTACGGCGGTCCGAAGCAGTATGACAAATTCCCTGACGGAGACAAGACGCATGCATTCTCTCTCATTGCCGAGCTCTTCTCGCCAAAATCTCGAGGCCAGGTTACGCTTAAATCGGCCGATCCCTTGGAGAATCCCGTGGTGGATCACAATTACCTAGCTGACGATCTTGATGTTCTGGTCCTCAGCGAGGCTTGTAAATTTGCGAATGAAATCATCACTCAAGGGAAGGGAACCAGAGACATTGTAGATGGAAGTTGGCCCTCTGATCTGATGCACCATCAGAACGCTAAAAGGGAGGACTGGGTACCATTTGTGAAGGAAAATGCAACCACATGTAAGCCTTCACTCCCTCTTACCATTTGAAATACTAATTCTAGCAGGCTATCACCCCGGTGGAACCTGCAAGATGGGTAAGAGCGATGACCCAATGGCCGTTCTTGATGCTGAGCTCAGAGTTCGAGGGGTCAGGGGGCTTCGCGTAGCTGATACTAGTGTGATGCCACTGTTGAATCAGGGTCACACGCAAATGCCAGCTTATGCAATAGGCGAGAAGGCAGCGGATATGATCAAAGGAACTTTCTTGCCCTTGAATGAGAACATACCGGGTAACCAGATCAAGAATGGCACTGGTGGAAAGAATGTGAACGGTGATGGCATCCTGGCACTTAATTGAGCGATCCTAGAAGTACAGTTTTGCCGTAGAAGATATGATTATATATTGAGGTTTTCAGGAGAGGTGGTGTAAGAGATACCTTAAACCTTCTTCGCTGCCAAATCGACGCATGATGGAGAAATATCCCAACCAAGTCTCTGCTCTCGAACATTAGTACAAGCATCAAACGGTTGTTTTCTGGGGATTAAAAACCCTGGGAGCCAAATTTAACAATTACCTCGAAGAAAGGAACAATGGTTGGAAGTCATGTGTGCGACCGATGAAAATAAGCTTCCACCTGATGAAAATGGCTCTGAGAATCTTCAAATGCGCTAGGATCCCAGTTGGGAGTCTAGACAATAAACCGATATTATAAATCCCAGTGTCTGTGCTACCATTCTGTACCGTTGTGGCAATGCTAAACTTTAAACTCGATATGTTACGTTGTGGTCAAATATACCCAAAGTGATTTCAACACAAGATCACTCAATAAATATGGACCGAGGGTAGCAACACGAAGACTTTCTGACACCTCGTGCAGCATGAGACTGGTACTACTTAAGTATCTGGTCGTCGCTTTGTTTGTGGCCGCATTCGGTTCCTTGCAGCATATAGATGTTGTGTTTCCCGGATCAACACTCGCTTATTCTAGCCTTACTGTACCCCTGGTTCAACAAACGAACATTCATGTCCAGACGATTGTAGCCCAGATCGGCTGTGCAAACACGAATATTGTTCAACCTTTGGTTGTCACACATGATTAGCCACAACATCAGTGATTCTCCATCAGGCTATATGTTTTGACAACGAGAGCACAGGGTCGGCGGATTGGTTGGAACTCCGAGGCTCATGTTGTTGACTACGAGAGGAACATTGGTCTTCCTCTTCATTGACACCCGGGGCTGATACGGGCCCTAAATAATTCTGGCTGCCCACATTTTGACATCTCTACACCATCAGCTTCATGAAAATCTCTCCGCATCATGGCTCCCTTGGAAGTTATCGTCGCAGGTTATGGACATACAGGCACTCTCAGCCTTTGCGAAGCTTTAGATATCCTGGGGTAGGATGGCCAGATCTACATGTACATCAATCGTTTTACTTGAAGACTGCTGACCAACTTATTTTCCAGGCTGAGGTGCTATCACAGTACGTAGGCCATGATACTCAACAACCTCTACCTCTCTCGATACTCAAGTAGACAGATTTTGACAATTCTATACAGTGGAGAAGGTCATCCTCGATCCAACTCAAGACGCATCCTTATTCCAAAGGGCCTTTGACGAAGGATTCAAGCCAAACCGGGATGAAGTCTTCAATAACTATGACGCGGCAGTTGACTGGCCAGGTGCTGCATTCTGGGAGGACCTCTGGCAGATATACCCCGACGCAAAGGTTATCCTGACGGTTCGAGACCCGGAAGATTGGTACAGATCAGTTGGCATGACAATTCGAGATTGGCCGATGGGACCAGGTGAGAAATGGCCAGAGCGAATGCTGAACGCCAGGATCATGGCACGATCCGTCGTTAAGCAAGGAGTACTTCGTAATTGCTCGGACAAAGATACGATGATCAAGCGGTTCAAGGAACATATCGAACACGTGAGGAGGGTTGTTCCGAGCAACAAGCTTCTTGCGCTTGGACTGGGAGAGGGCTGGGGTCCGCTGTGTCACTTCTTGGGCCTACCACTCCCCAAAGACATATTCTATCCCTTTTCAAATGTTGTCGTCAATTTTGGAAGAAAGATGTTTGAAGCGAGGAATATCGTGTTGAGTCAGCCAGGGGAGCGGGAAAAGCTAGAAGGCGTGAACGGACCCCAAGCAAGTTAGTTTGGCAGATAGCCTATGAGTCTAACTATCTAGTCGCAGCGGTAGCAAAATTCATGTTGGCCTTTTCAGAGCTACAGCATACTATCCCTCCCTGTACGGCTTCTATTTCGCTAGCCAAATTGCCGCAGGGAATGCAATTTTCTGACATAGGAGAAACTACAATCAGAAACTTGACAACAAAGGTTGCATCTCGTCAAGAAAATATCCACTGATAAGCTCTACGTTACGTCCCACTTATCAATGCCTCCTTCTCATTCTTCTTGAAAATCATTGGGACGTTGCGAGGCGATAATACAGATCCCTGAGACTGTCAGCAAATGGTTTGAAAAATGACGTTTTCATAACGTACGTGCTTGATGAGATACTTGTACGATGGGTCGACAGTCCATGATACTCTTCTAACCATCTCACATAACACCACCTTACATTGCAAACGCGCGAAGGAGATTCCCATGCACTTCCTTGCGTGTGCATTCCACGTGATGTACGTGCAATTGTTCTGACAGCGTCGAAACATTTTGTCAATGGCTTCCACATCATTTCCCCACCTCTGTGGGTTGAACTCAAGTGCATCTGAACCCCAGATATTGGTGTCAGTATGTACGCCATATGAATTCCACCCCACCCATTGACCCTTTGCAACATGATATTTTCCGCCTAGTAAAGTTGCCTCGAAAGTGACTCGATTTGCAAGCTGAGATAGTGGCGGGTACAGACGTCCAACTTCGAAAATAACCGAGGCCAGTAAAGGCATGGAATGCAGCTCGAACTTTGTTCTAGGTTTGGTGTCAAGAGCCTCCTTCCGAAGAGCGGCTCGAAGCTCTGGTCGCCTTCCTAGTACCCACATTGCCGACTTCGTCAATGCAAGGATGTTTTCATGTCGATTGACGAAGGTCGCAGTCAGATTGCAACAAAGTTGCCTTTTGCTGAGCTTACCGTCCCAGTAGCCTGCGATGAGACCCTCAGATACGGAGCGCTGCTTGGGGACATCTTGTCGAGTGTCGCTTCCAACGACTGTATGTTCTGATGCCTCCGCCAGGTGATTGTGAGAATCTCGAACAGCTTATGCATATTACGTCTGCTGGCAAATATCCAATCAAAGCTTTCAGTAATTGGAAATGTGGATCGAAGTGGTGTATTGCCAGCTTCGAGGACCGTCTTCCACACGCTTACAATAGCTGCCTTGGAGTTCGTCAAAGCCTTGAAGTCAATGTTGAAGAAGTGGCTCCCAACTGCATCGATGGCCCAAATTCTAGCAGTCTCATCGCAGTTCAGAGGTCCTCCATACGTCAGTGTGTTTTACTCACAGAGTATTACGTCGATGAATCGGTTAGAGACGATACGCAAAGCTTAGTAGTCTACGGGTTTATCCTAAAGTCCTGGCTTCATGTACGCCCGAAAAAGTTTCCATTTGGTCTCGTGAGAATCCTTTGATAATTTGAGGGTCGGTAACTACTCAAGTACTAACGTCTGAGGAGTCCTTCGCTCCTGTAAGTGCTCCTGAGACACTCGGTTAGGGGCACTAGGAACCACCAAGTTGACTAACCCCTATATTCGCACCAAAAAGGTGGCCAAACACAGTCCCTAGCGTCTTGATATTGAATCCGGCCTTCGAGTAGATGTGCTCCTTCTTAAGAACTTCCACCAGCAGCTCCGGCTGGGTGACAATTAGGCTCCAATGCCCCGCAAGCCATGTCCTGACAACGCCAGAACCATGCAAGTGACGTTTTAGGTTCCTCTTCGCTCAGAGTTAGCCAAATTTCATTTCAAGACCTTGTGGCGTTCAGTTGCTGCAAGAAGATCCCTTTCGCGAGTTGTCCCGCATCTTCGATCAAAGCGCTGGCCAGTGAATGCGTACCTCGTAGAAATCGTTCCTGGTCTCCCCTCTCAGTAAAGAGAGTAGATTCAAGTACAGAAAGACGGTCAGAATACCATCATGTCTTCGCGCGAAGGCTGCATGCGTATGGAGAGCCGCAACCAAGAAGCCCCCCACGATGACCAGAACCAATACGAACATGATTTCGATGAAAACCTGCTTGGAATATAGACCTCACAGTGGAAGCACAGATCTCTCACCTGGGAAAAGCTTTCAAGCTCAAGGTGCACTTTTGTACCTTCAATTGCACATGTAATCGACTAACGATGAATGGTTCCCGGCATGACCACACCAACACTTATTGACTATGAAAAGTCTCGCAGACATGTAGTGAGAATACTGCACACACGGTGCAACCGAGTGCTAGATTGGGAAAGAACATGTGTATCTCACTACTTCCATGGCTTGTACACCTCTTTGGCACGTGTGCCTGAAGTACAGAGTCACCACTTTCGATAGCCTCACACCACGAGATGTCGAGGCTCCAGAGCAAGAGTCGAGATCGGTCCTCGGGAAAGGAAAGGATTTTCGCCAGGTACAGCATCCACATGTTAGGGACTGCCTCTCGGAAGCTTGCAGCCTCAAACACTGGCGGTGTAAGTTATTTTGCTTCACTTGTACTACTTGTATCACTTGTAATACTTGGACAACTTGCTGCTAGAAGAATTGTTATGACATCAGCAATCTGCACTACCGACATGTGAAGCATTACCGCAGCAGCAGGACTGCGATCATCGATCGTAACATTCCCCCCTTTCTAACCCTTTCTCGCTTTCGGAAGCATCCTTGCAGTGTACGGAGTGGCTTACAGATGGCTGATTCGAAGAGCCGGCCACTGTCCACCAGGTCCAATAAACAAAATTCCTCGCTTAGGATGGGCTGTTCGTTGACAAGAAAGCAGATGCCACCCCGGCCATTCTTACACTGGCTTAAGGATAAATATCAATCATTGCTCAAGACTTTACAGATCAGAGAGAATACTCAAGTGCATAGCGCCTACTGCTTCCCATTCTGCAAGAATAGTTAGGGCGAATTTGCATCGCCAGTGACAGAGTCGCTGGCCTGCGGTTCACGAGACGATCATCTGCCTGGAACGGCGCGCGGTGGCGTGGCATTCGTTTTGATCTTACTATCTGACACCTGAGCTAGGAGAATATCGGGTTGGTGAAAACTTCTTGGCCAAGATGCCTGTATGTATATGTAGTTGCGGAGGTTGTCTAGTTCTGTTGACGATACCTACTTCTACTGCTTAGTTCCTCGGAACATATTCCAGGATTTGCAAGGCAGTAAATCAATCAAATATCTTGGCTTGACTAAGTCGATCATATACAGCTTCCAAATACATAGTATAGGAGCCTCGCCATATGCCAACAATGGTAAACTGACACGCCGAGGGACGTTTACATTAAGCATAGAATTAATAGATGCTGTGGTAGCGCCTTGCAGGTGCTGGAAGTAGAGAACCTACGGCACAGTACTTGACATCGTTAGCGACGTGGTGGCGGGAAACACCAGAGCTATAAACTCCAGCGCATCCTTGGCCCTGGCCCTGTCCCTGTCCTGCACCCCGCGCACTGAATCTCCAGAACCGCCTCAACGCCACGAATTGTGATGAAGGTTGCCTCAGCATGCTTGCAATGCAGAACCGGAAAGAGAAAATGTGGCAAATCGCCAGCCGGCACAGCCTGTCCTCAATGCACAAGCCGCGGTATTCAGTGTTCAGGTTTGCGTGCCATCATCGCCCCGACCCCGACCCAGAGACTTCGACTTCAACCTGCGACACACAGGCGGACATCCTTGGAAATGAACCGGCTTCCCTCCAGGGAGATTACGACAGAGCTTATCGATCTCTACATCAGCTATCTCCACGACAAGCCACACACTCTATTTCATGAGCCTTCGCTGAGGGAATCTGCTGCCGAGGGAACATTGTCACCAGCAGTTCTCTTCGGCATTTTTGGCCTTGCTGCTAGGTCAGTGCATCGAAACCGTCCGCTCTCCGCCTAATTCAATACCTCAATCTAATCTAATATTTTACAAGATTTTCAAGTGATGAAGGCGTTCGACAACTTGGTCACGTGTGGAGTGCTTCCGCCAGGAAGTTGGTCCGCGATGGCGTCGAGCACGCTTGCGTTGAGAACATACAAGCGTGTATTCTTGCTGGGAATATTTGCCTCGCAGATTGTCAACCAGACTCAGAATCTATCTTCTTTGGTTCGTCTTCGCCAATAACACCAACTCTTCTGACTAACAGTCTTATAGCTGTCGCAAATCGTATGGCAGAAATCTTGAAGCTTTCGAGGCCGGATCCCGCAGATGGTCCTATTACTGTTGAGATCAAACGCCGAGTGTGGTGGAGTCTTTTTATGATAGACCGATGGGCTAGTGCTGGGCTTGGGCTTGCTCGACAGATCCATGTCGATGATAACGCTCCGCCACTTCCCATGGAAGAGGTGCAGTTCCGATTGCTAAGTTCAGTTCAGGGTAGCGACACAGTCAAGGTATGGAACCCAGGAATCTGGAGCCATATGATCGCCTTGGTCAAAATATTTGGTGATATCCAAGATTTCAACAAGATGCTCGTAGAAGCTGTGGACTGGGAAGAGGACTACATAGAGACGCAAGTCCTCCATTTCGCGGAATTGCTGACGGCGTTCGAGCGTGAGTTACCACCAGCAATGACTGTCAGTCCCGAGAACCTCGATTTTCAAGCGAGCCGTGGAGTTGGCCGAGCCTTTGTCGCTTTACATCTTGGATACCACCATTATGCGACTTTGCTTTACTATCAATATCTCGATCAACGACGGCCATCCACTTCAACCAAGAGGATCTTCACTGAGAGGTGCAAATACCATGCCATCGCGTTTTGTGAACTTATTTGTATGGCTGCTAAGCAGGGCGCAGTTGAGGCACTCCATAACGTGGTTGGGCATAGTGAGTGCTTACCGAGTTCTGCTTCCCTCTGACTTCTTTCGAAATAGTCTCGGCATACAACCTCTGAGTTTCCTGGATTTCATTAACCTTCCAATTAATATGTGATGCTGACTCCATTTTTCTTCGTAGTGACCGTAGTATCTTCCTCGGTTCTGTTGCACACTTTACTTCTTGGCGACGATGAAGAACTACCAATGGCGAGACAGAGACTTGAGTCAAACTTTGAATTCCTGGTCAGATTGAAGGAAATATGGCCGAGCGTCGACGTAATGGTAAATACGCCCTACTGTTCTAGATATAGGATGTCTAACATCTTGCAGATGAAGCGGTTGATTACCTTTCAAAACGAGTGCCTAAGAACTGCGCAACTAGGAACCCATCGATTTGACAAGTGGATGCTCAAATTTTTGCTGCAGCATGCTCTGTCTTTAGATGAACACGATGGCTCGCATATCAGCACCGTTTCCTTCGTTCGACCTACCTCCGTTGAAGATGAGAGACTTCTCCAAAGAAGTCGGGTCACAGGAAATATCCTTGGCACACTACCACAAACGACTTGATCAGTAGCAGACAAGCATATCGTCAGAGCTGTGTACCAGAGCCAGCCGGATACCCTGGAACAATGGTTATTCCTTCAAGTTACACGTTTAATTTTCTCATAAATCTCAATGTCATGTATAGATAACGCCCTTGGCTAGTACTCGGAAACTGAAGCTGTCCCGTCCCGTCCTACTAACACGACATACGGAGGCATCGCGCCCTAGTAATGCAGTCCAAATCAGGAATAGGCCTGTCATAACTTTTCAGCATACTCAACCTCTCCAGATACACCAAGTTTAGCTTTTGCAGCTGGCATACTCCTGCCCGAGACATTGGCGTCGTTACCATCGAACAGTCGCGCGATTTCCTTCTGGACTTGGACCCTTTGGTTTCCACGAATAAGAGCAAGGTACACAAAATCTCAATGAATAGGATTGCGATGTAAGCGACCGAGAACTGCCAAGCGAGGTATCCGAGACCGATTTGTTTAACCTTTTGCTGTCAGATTATCGTCATTATCCAGTAGCAGCACAGAACCGACTATATTGATTGGAAACAAATGCCAAGGCTGTGAGTGCGAAGTCAATCGCGAAACACTTAGCTTGAATATTGACGGGCAGTCTGAAAAGCATTAGCAACAATATAGGCTACAAATATCCGTCACGGGACCCATATCTCAGCACAGTACTCAGCAGTCAAAACAGGTCAGGCAAAGCCACCACACGATAGAAGAGAAAAGTCATTGCGATGACAGCAGATCCGGCTGCTGTGTTCCCCGTCTATGCATACTTCGCCGAGCAAGAAATCTATATAGCGAAAGTAATCAGCATGCCTACTGCAGCAATCATGAACAGCATTCGCTGTCAGATTATATGAACCGGTAATGCCGACCGAAAGCAAGATGCTGTGCGGATAGTACGACACAAGCCCGTTGCCGGAACATTGCGAAAAGAACGAAACGAGGACGATAAGGAGCAGCCGCTTCCTGGTGCCAGGAGCTCCCAAGAAGACTGACCATCCATGCCTAGAGTTGGATTTTTCTAAGCGTAAAGTCTCTTGAGCCTCGAAATGGTTCTTGGCATGATCGGATGCGTGGTTCTGGACCATATCAGCCTGTCACAAGGATCTAATCGTCAAAGTTACTTTGATCAAGTGGCCAGAGCCTCGTCTATCCCAACAGCCAGCGTGAGTATTCTGGCAAGAGGAATATCAACGCAAACTGTATCGCTGGCAAAAGCCCTTGAGCCCCAACCGATATTCTCAAATTGCATTCGTCGTGTACTTCACAGTACCAAAACAGGCTGCGATGTTTGCTACATACCAGAGGGTGTTATACCTGTCACACCAGTATTAAAACTCTAATACTGAGTCTACTATAAGACTTTCACATGATAGTAATTTCCCTTGAAGTTGTGGGTGGGCAACTTCCATAATGAGCACTGGTACTGAACCTTGAGCAACATTAGGCCTAGTCTGTATTCGGTGTATTTGCCAGAGTCCCACCCTTGTGGCTGAGAAGCATACCCTAGCCCTACCAAAAGTCTCCCTCCAACGAACAAGCTCTCATGATTATGTTTTGGCACCAGTGTGAGGCGTCAGCTTCGCTCCCAGATGGCGACAAGGGATGGCGCACCCGCTAACACGCATGGTACCAGAAAACACATATCTCGGTCCGAGACAAACGCCATTCCTTCTGCCAAACATATCTGCGGTATAGCTATTGCGCAGTAGAGTGCATACCCCACCGATGGTTCTGTATGGTAGTGAAGAGGCGGAGTCTTGATCCGCTCGGAAACTTAACGTATGTCCTTCATTTTAGATTAATCACACTTTCGAATCAACGTGGACAGTCAAAATCTTACCATGAGAACATAGTCCGAAGGCCTTTCGACAATGAAGCATCGTAGCTATAATGGTTGACCCAAGAAATACATACAAAATGGACATCTCCGCATAAAGTCGTCGAAGCCCACGGTCCTTCCACCAAGTGACTGCTGTCCATCCAAGCCTCCGATATGATAGTCCAAGTAAGCATCCTCGCCTTTGCCAGGCTCGTCGACTGCCCGATTTTTGTTATTTTTTGCCATCTTGAGGATGGAAATTATGGTACTTTCTCCAGCACCAAGAACTCTTGTGACACCAACTCCGGTCATGCCCATCTTACAGGAAAGAGGTTGCGATCTTCCGCTGTCCTACGAGCCATCACAATGAAGACTTTTGCGTGAAGCATTGGGACTGCAGCTATCACGAGTGCCTCCCTAATCCACTCCTTATTCCCCCAACTGCAGTCCTGGGATACGATTACGGCTTCTGAACCAATCACTTAATTTCATTCCCGATCAGTTGCCAGGTATTTTTGAGAGTAGAGTTAAGATTGGTTGTGGGTGTGTTGGGTGGCCAATTATGCAAATCATTCAGGAGCCCGCACGTGGCCCAAAATTGATTTGCAGTTGTTGCATGATCCGGACCAATTATTTATTAGTGCATGTGTTTCAAGAGTGGGATAGCAGTACCAAATCTTCGTCGCTGTTCGGCTGTCCCTACCATGGCTTCCAATGTGGAACGTTGGCGGACACCTGACCAATCCCACGCCCTCATTCCCGGACCTCGACTTGCAGCAAGATGCCAAGGTTATCTGACTTCGACCACAGCAATGCAAGGACCATGAGCTACTTATACTTATTGTGTCCTGCGCCGGAAACCAAGAACTTTCCTTATCTTACCCAATATTTTTGTAACCCCAATTCATACAAAGAAACGTTAGCGACTACTCATGAGAATTACGAGCAATCCGTCCCTTCAACATGGAACGCGAATCGAGGTCCATCCCTCACCTGGAAAGGATCGAAAGATCCCAGCAACTTATCGTGAATGGTAAACCCTTTCTGATGCTTGGAGCAGAGCTGCAGAATTCATCCATGTCATCAGTAGCGTATATGGACCCGATCTGTAAGTTCCACGTATGGGAAGTTGTCATCGAAAACCTCGAATACACTCAGAAGACTAGCGTGCTTCACTCTTCCATCTTTTATTACAAAAGTTATCGGGTCACAAAAGTGCTAGTTCCAAGCTATGTGTGAATTTCGGAGCTTTTGGCAGCCACCATGACAATTGAGACAGAGATATTGACCGTTTGATATTAACAGGGCAGAAGCTTGTCGATATGAACATAAACACGGTACTCGGATGTGTGACATGGGAAGATATCGAGCCTGATGAAGGAAATTTCGACTTCGCGGTTTTAGATGGAGTTATTGAGAGGGCTAGAGCTCATGGTCTACATCTAGTGCTTCTCTGGTTCGGATCGTTCAAGAATGGTAGGTTTCGATCTAGAATCTTAAACTATTTGTGCTGAGCTTAGTTTGCCTAGGAATATCGACTTACTGCCCCTCATGGATCAAGACAGATCCGAAACGCTTCCCACGAGCCCTGCTTCGTAAAGCTGGAGGATTGTTGGAAACAGCAGACGTCGTGTCGATATTCCATACAGAAGTTCGCGATGCAGATACTCGAGCATTTTCAGAGCTCATGCGGCATGTCAAGAAGATCGACGAGGCTTATTCTACTGTCCTGATGGTTCAGGTCGAGAATGAAATTGGTCTGCTGGGCGATTCCAGAGACGGAAGTCCCATTGCGAACAAGCGTTTCGAAGAGCCTGTCCCAGCTGCACTAATTGAACATCTGTCATCAAATTGGAATACTCTACACACCGATCTGAAATTCAACTTGGAGGCATTCAAGCGTCTTGGAAAGACATCTGGGTCCTGGGAGGATGTTTTTGGAAAGAGTAAGAAGACGGACGAAATTTTTATGGCGTATCACTACGCCATCTACGTAGAGAAGGTTGCAGCTGCTGGCAAGACAGAATACCCACTCCCACTCTATACAAATGTCTGGCAAAATTACGTGGGCTCGGATGCCGAAACCGATTTTCCAATTATCGTGGGAGGTGGTGGTGATCCTGGAGATTACCCTTCCGGTGGAGCTGTGACGAATGTCCTTGATGTATGGAAAGCTTTCGCACCTAGCCTCGACTTTGTCGCCCCAGATATTTACTTGAACGACTACAGCTCATCATGTGCCAATTACCGTCACCTGGACCAGCCGTTATGTATCCCAGAGCAGCGCAGAGACGAATACGGCGCTCGGCGAATCTGGAAAGCTTTTGGGTCATACCAGGCAATTTGCACATCACCATTTGGTATCGACACCTTGGAGCCCGAAACAAGCCCGTTCACGAGACATTATGGTTTATTATCACGGGTAAAGGATATCGTGCTGCAGGCCCAAAGAACTCCGAAGTCGATGGTGGGTTTCTTTTTTGACGAGATATCAGCCGACGGCCGTGATACCTCACCACCTACGGTTGCTCGCTTCGGTGATTTCGAGGTGGTCGTCAATCGTTGCTTTGTTTTCGGGACGGCGGGTCCTGGCGCTGGACTCATTATTCATCAAGGAGGGGCCAGATTTCTCCTCATCGGTTGGGGATTTCAGGCGGAGTTTAAGAGCTTGTCGCCAACATCTACCTTCACTGGCATTCTCAGCTTCGTGGAAAAATCCCTTGAAAACGAGACGGGCAAGCTTGTCACGGAAAGAAAACTGAATGGGGATGAGACAAGAAGTGGTAAATTCTGCTTGATGCCGAATGAAGATCCAGACTATGTTCGTACAGTCCCCCTGCTTCGAAAGTATTCATTTTCACTGGAGACATTATCCCCCAAGCATTCCTGGGAGTGAGCGATTACTGATTAACGACTATCGTAATAGGGCGGCTTTCCTATCTGCGTCACCATCCCTGCACGGACTATGATTGCAGAGTGCGAGGTGTATTCATTAGAGCGGGACAAGCAGTGATCAATGAGATCATCACATAGAAACAGCATTTGTATTTTTATTTTACCACCGTTGAACTTACTATGTCTCGCTGAAACTACAGTGACTTCCTATAGTTAGAGTTCGAGTGGAAATTCACAGCAGAATCTTCACTCCCCTTTATTGTTGATTTTCGATTCCTATCGGAGCAAATCCAACGTAAACAGTAAACACTGCCAGGTGCCGTCAAGCGAGGTGAGACAGTGGAGGGCAGGGGGCGGTGGTGTCTAGTGGCCAGATCCCTGTCGGATCGCTGCTATCAAAGTGGTCATCCTTCAAGGGCTTCGTCTCAATCATCAGTCAGCTAACCTCCACCTGCAAATCTGTCCATCAATGTTCACCACAACGACACCAGACAGTATCCGGATATGATGTTCGAATCTGTGGTCCCCTCGTTCACAGCTCTCGTACGTCAAATCACCACAGCCGAATTGCGCAACACACCCAGAGACACATCGTCGACAGCCAACCTCATTCAGCCATCATTCCCACTCCTGTCCCTACCACTCGAACTCCGTCTCCAGATTCATCGCTACCTGTGCCCCAATGTTTATTGCGACGGTTTATATCAGACCCCCAAAGTTCTGCGCACCGATGGCGTCGTCTGCAGCCCCTCCATCTTCCTCATCAATCGGCAACTTTACGCGGAAGTGCGAGAGGAATGGTACGGCCATGTCTACTACAGAGCTCGCATCCACCCCACGGGATTCCATCTGCATGGATGCGTTTGGAGTCTGTATAGGGAATTGCCACGGACTCTGGGCTACATAAAAAACCTTGACCTCGAAGTCCAGCTGGAAAGTCCGGGTTCGATGCTCTGGGCAACTCATAGGAAGGAACCAATTGGGCTGTACTGCTGCACAGAATTCCTAGAAAAATGCGCCCGAGACGGGCGAATGGACAAGCTTCGAAAGCTGAAATTAGGTTTCGGCGTTTCGAGCGCATGCCTGGAATACTACCGGGACAGGATTGGGGATTTGAGAGCTGACCTCGAGAGGGAGATGAAGGGCTTACGAGGGCTTAAAGGGTTGGCCGAGGTGCAATTTACCGGTACCTGGCAGGGCTGCGCCTTGCACAATATTCTTCCGGAGGAAACTTCAAGGAGTTCTGCCACAGGCACCCTCCATGCTATGACCAAGATTATGGCGGGTTTCGTTGACGAACTGGCTGAGGCCATTCGAGGATGAGAGTTTGTTCAGATGAGCCCAAGACATCTCACTCGTGGGACTGCAGCATGAGCGAACACAGATATTTTCATGATGTCGCTTAGCACTCCATTTCGCAGAAACCAGATCAAGTCGAGCATTTCCATTTCCTCGAAATAAGCTCATATATAAGGCAGTGCAAGTGGAGCCATGTATGTGCTGAAAATTCGCAATCTGCTGAACGGAGAGCACAGACTGGGGCGAGGGCACGCTAGCGACTGAGGGGAGCCTTTCTGCTTTGGCGCGTCTCTGACATGATAAGTCTATGTTACAAAAGAGCAGTGAGTCTGTTAAATACGCTGGATGAAGCTAGAGGGATCTCCAAGGTGGATCAGTGAGAATCACTGCAAGCATCAAATGATGCCTCATGGAAATGCGAGAAACTGGCGCGGTGTGACAGCATCGCTCTCGACACAAGAACTCTGTCGTTCGACAGGACTAAATTAAGGATTGGATTTGAATCGGTCTCTCATATCGGAACTTGCGAAGTCCAAACTTGTCTTGGCCCAGAATTTGAGAAGACGAGGCAGAATGGAATAAGAGATGGACCCCAAGGTACTAATCACCTCTTCCAAACATACAAGAAGAACTGAGCATGATCTTTGACATCCAGAGTCAGGTGCTGTGCCATTCGCTACCTATCAAGTAATATATATGGCTGACAGCTACCTTACTGAGTGCTTTGGCCATTTACTCGTCGTATTGCACAGGTTGCAGCTTTAGATACTACACGAGACCTAACCACCGTGCATTTTGTTAGCAATACCTCTGAATCAAGTTCATGTATGATGGGCTTGTGTTCCAGAATATACCAGGAGAAGCCCGCCTGTAACGTGGAAAATTTCCCCGCTTGTCAGGACTTACTGTAGCAACTTCGGACATACCTATTCTGAATGGACCCAGAATCTCTACAACAGAAACAACTAGTTCCGGGCTCAGCCTGGCCGATGTATCGTGCAATCAAGTATTGCAGGTAGTCATGATCCCTCCCTATATCAACAATTTGTTCAAAAGTAAAGGATCTCTTATGAGCTCCCATGAATTCTCATTGAGGTTGCTAGCATCATCGTTCAGCCACCGTACCTGATCAAGACAAGCTCGTATGCAATGCAGCCCTATGACGTTTTGGAGCAGCCAAATTTATGATAGAGGATTCTAGACAGCTAGAGTAGAGATGACAAGCTTTCGTAAGCTCGGCCGCCAAGAATTAGAAAAAGTGACGCTGCTTGTGCTTGTGCTTGTATTTGTATATGTAGATGAAGTAACTAAAGGCTGGAATGTGTGTCTAATGAGACAGTAAGCTATAAGGTGAAAGAGGAATAAGTATAAGTATAAGTAGGTACCTACTACCTATCCACAGAACGCCAGCCAGGCTCGCCAGGAATTTTAGCCATGTGCCATGTGCCATGCACAGGTAAGGTACCTACCTACCTTTACTGTACTGGTGGTACTCTGGCAGGAGGTAATTTCAAGTCCGGTGCTCTGTAGGGCGGCCGAATAAGCAGGCAGGAGGGAAGCCCAGGCCCGGGCCCGGGCCCTCACAAAACATGGCAGAGACAACAAATACCTACTTACCTAGGTACGGTATACAACTAAAACGAGCGCGGCGCTATGAAACCCCATCTTTATTTTCTACCCTCTTGCAAACCCCCTCCGCAGATCCAGGCATAATCTCTTCGTCCATGCTGAGTAGGAATACTCCAAGTATATATGCATTCCTCGAGTGAACAGGCCATCGATCGAGGCCGTCAGTCGTCAGCATGTCCTCTCGGGGTCCTTCCCCTCTTGCAGGCTCGGGCTCGTCCGTAAACTCGTCTCGAAACGCCTCCATGGGCCAGCATCAGCATCAACATCAACACCAACATCACGATCATGCGCCGAACACCCCGAGCGGTCTGCGAGCATCTGTAACGCTGGCACGCTCCCCAGAGGATATGACGAGCCATCAGGCTACGACCACAGGCAGAAAGACAGCGCCGAGTAGTTCAGAGCCTTCGCCCAATACATATCCGACAAATCTCGAAGCGGATCCAGATACAGAGTAGGTATTAGAGAAGCTCAAATCTCCTTCTCCAAAGTCTATAAACTCTCCTACTGGCATGCTATATCCTCTTCGCAAGCCAGCCCCTGACGAATCAGTCGCTAATTTTCCGACACTAGAGACGAGCATAACCTTGACGGCCATGCGCAAGAGCCATCTGACTTGGGCAGCAAAATCGCGAACGAGACGACAGCCCTGCTGCGGAAGCCTTTCGAATTTGTTGTTGGGACGCCCGCCCATGGCGGTCCCTGTAATCATGGCACCTTCAGCCCTAGACTGGAGAGCCGGGCAGACAGTATGCGGAGCGGGCACAGTGGTTATGGATTTGGCGGATCACCACCGAGGAGAACAGGATCTGGGGAAGGAAGCGGAGGAATACTTGGGAGCATGTTTGGCTCGGGCAGAGCAAGCAAGAAAATGAGCACGACGAGCTATCTGGCGGAGCGGCACGGGATTACCAACACGAGAACGATGTATGTTTGGCTGGATCCTCAAATGCAAGACCTGATCCACGTATCTTCTGCTGATCTTTGTGCCTTTTCAGGTACCTGACTTATTATGTCCCCTTCTTTGCTTGGATCCGGCAATATAGATGGGTGCATTTACAAGGCGATCTTGTAGCAGCCCTTACCATGGCATCTTTCTACCTCCCTATGGCTCTATCCTACGCTTCAAATCTCGCACATGTTCCGCCGATCAATGGGCTATACTCATTCGTCTTCAATCCCCTCATATATGCTATTCTTGGAAGCTGTCCACAGATGGTTGTAGGTCCAGAAGCAGCTGGGAGTTTACTTGTGGGAAGTGTCATCAGATCCAGCGTGGATAGCGGGAAATCACCAGAATATGATGAGGCCATGCACGCAAGAATTGCTGGTGTTGTTACAGGCATGGCTGGGGCTGCTATTTTCATTGCAGGCCTTACACGACTAGGATTCTTGGATAGTGTGCTGAGTAGACCATTCCTGCGAGGCTTCATCTCTGCCATTGGCTTCGTTATCGTAGTTGATCAGTTGATTCCGGAGCTGGGACTTGCAGACCTTGCGGAGGCGCATGGTGGTGTTAGCCACGGTAGTAGTGTGGACAAGCTCAGGTTTCTCTTCGAAAACATCCAGCATTCTTCTCAGATCACTGCTACTGTAGCAGGTGTGAGCTTTGTGATCATTATGGTGTTCAGGTAAGCTAGAATATCCTCAACACAGATGCTGCTGTTTTACTGACAGATCCCAGGGAAATGAAGAAGCGTTTGCAGCCTCGATATCCAGGAGTAGCATATATTCCAGACCGGTTTCTTGTTGTTGTTCTATCGGCAGTTTTAACCTGGCAGCTGCGATGGGATCTTTCAGGATTGGAAATCCTCGGTGAAGTCAAATCAAGGACGGGGAATCCGTTCCCATTCCATTGGCCATTCAAAGCTGCCCACATGAAGCATATCCAGGAAGCAATGGGCACCTCATTTCTGATTGCCTTGCTTGGATTCTTCGAGTCATCGGTTGCCGCCAAGAGCCTCGGAGGCGGCGATGGTAAGGATGGCATCCAAGGGATCGCATTGAGTCCAAACCGAGAGCTGGTTGCACTAGGTGTAGCAAACCTTGTCGGAGGGTGCTTTTGTGCTCTGCCTGCATTTGGTGGATACGGAAGAAGTAAAGTCAATGCAAGCACAGGAGGCAAGACTCCGATGAGCAGCATTTTTTTGAGTTTGATAACAATCATTTGCGTCTTGTTTCTGCTACCAGCCTTTCACTATCTTCCAGTACGTGAAGTAACTCCTGCCTTACACTGCTTTGCTGATAACTTCATAGAAAGCCGTCCTATCCTCAATGATTACAGTTGTGGCATGGTCCTTGATTGAGGAAGCTCCGCATGACATCATGTTTTTCATCAGGATTCGAGGCTACACTGAGCTCGGATTAATGACTATCATTTTCGCTGCAACAATCTTTTATTCCCTCACGCTGGGAATAGCTATTGGCGTAGGACTTTCTCTCCTCTCTGTCATCAAACATAGCACTCGTCCTCGTATACAGATTCTAGGAAGAATACCAGGGACCAACCGTTTCGAAAATGCAGAGGATAATCCGGAAGAAAACCTAGAGTTCATCGATGGTTGCTTGATAGTCAAAATTCCCGAGCCATTGACGTTCGCCAACACAGGCGACTTGAAGAATCGTCTTCGACGACTCGAACTCTACGGCACAACGAGCGCCCACCCGGCTTTACCCAGAGTTCGCTCCCCTGAGCACAACAAGAACATAATCTTCGACATCCATGGCGTGACTGGCCTTGACGGCTCTGGAACACAGGTTCTGGAGGAGATCGTCCGCAAATATCGAGATCGAGGGGTCCGTGTATTCTTCACACGCGGTCCGGCTGAAGGTACCCCAATATATGAGCTCTTTCGCAGGAGTGGGATTCTCGAAATTTGCGGTGGTAAAGAACATTTTGTGGCTGACGTGGGCGAGGCCCTTCGTTTAACCGAGCAAGAAGTTGGTGACTATGAGTATGCCAATTTTGCAGGTGATGAGGGTGGAGGCTAGACGGCAGACAACTATGGTATCTGCAGATGTGTTGCGTGAAATTTGACTTGTATGACATGGCTTGGATCTGCAGCGTGGGTTGGATGCATGCACGGCGTTTCATGAAGATGAGATGACGCAAAAAGTCACCCGAAATATAGATCCCTCGGAACTACACTCGGGGTGGACAATTCTATAGCCGTTGCTTCTAGCATTGTTCTCGCTTTGTGTTATCTTTCCATCCCTTACATTTGACCTGCAGCCTTTTGGTACTGGATATTACAGGCCCTTGTCACCTATCAGACTGCGCAGGTCAAGTCATTACCCCTCTTCGTGTCGTTCAGCAAAGATTTGGTCCAGTGGCGGTATTGATTATGGCGCTTCTGGCAAATGTTTTGATCGGAGCTCAGAGAAGTATTCTCCATCGAGAAAGGTTTCACCATCCGAATCCCACCTGGGTCCTGGGATAGCCTGAACTGCACAATTTGGATAAGCTCGGTGGCCACGCAAGTCTTCGCAGCTGCCTGACCCATCGCTACTATGCTGCATCTATGCTGCGGCTTTCGTTCATCTATTATACTTCGGAGGGGTCTCTACGGTTTCACTTATTGAGGTGCTTTAATGAGCACGTCACCTGATATTCAAGCTGTTGAAATAAGCTCAAGGAGGCACCATCCCGCCCTGCGAAGTATTACCTGGAAGCAGTCTATGTACAAGCCTTTAGATTCTAAAATCAAATTCCTGTATTGCGCAGTCCACAAATTGACACAAAAACATCGGTCCCATGGGCACTCAAGGCGGCGTGTCCCTGCCATTCAAGTGAGGGGACTCAACTTCCACTAGGGAATACATCTCTCGTGTGGCACTGTTCGCGTCGGATGGTCTTCAATTTCCAGGTTCGAACCAATCATTTCATACTTGGAACAGGCAGTAATGCCGTCTCAAATCTATTTGTACGTTCCGTTCCGCAACGTTAGAAAAAGCTTGTGTCCAATACATCTGATCGGTTGCCTATCCGAATACATCTCGTATCTGCAAACCAGAGACGCTTGTCGCCGGTTGTTGAAAGTGGTAGTCCCTCTCATCTCGGGCGTTATACTGGTGGCGTCAGTGGTGGCGTCAATGACTTGTAGCGATCCATCGTTTGTCTCACACATAGATCCAACCGAGCTATGTACGGGAACGATGAGTCTACCTCCGCACTGCTACATGGTCTGGTCGCTGAGGAGCAACAGATTTGTAGTAAGCCACGAATTTTGAGACGCTATATAAGTAAGAGGAAGTCCTGAGTCAAGTGCTTGCATCGAATCCTCAACCCAATATTGGTCCAATTTCGAATTCCAAATCTCATCCAGATCTTCCAGGCAATCATGCAGCTTTATACACTGATCGCGTCTGGTCTGTTCGCAGCAGGGTAATGCCCATGACTCCAGTAGTCACTTCCAAAGGTCCTAACAGCATTGTCAGCCTCTCGAACGCAGCTCCGGTTCAGAACGAAATGCGGGAAGCTCAGGTCTACCCACCTCCGACATTCAGCTTGTCGGTTATCCAACCAAAGCCAACGAATACTTTCGTCCTTGAGTCATCACTCTCTCGCTCGACCATTGTCTTCCCATCAGCCCCTGCGACCTTCACGCTCCCTCCAAAGCCCACCATCACCCATACGGTCAAGCCACCAAAGCCTACCAATTCGAGCAACACCGTGCTACCTACTGTCTCAATCCCAAAGCCAACCAAGACAGTATATCCCACCAAATCAACCCCTAAGCCGACTCATGTTTCCACAAAGAAGCCTCAGCCAACTCTGGCATATGCATGAACGGCATAGCATCGCAGGTGTGACATTGGAGGAAATAAAGGGGGTGAACATAGGAAGATGTTACTTGGGGTTATTCGAAATCCATCGTCTGAGATATGACTCTGGAAACGAGGGGGAATTCCGTTCTTGGTAGCTATTCTATTCTATTCTGATACCGCTGGTGCCTTTTTGTCGTCATTTATTTTCATCCAATGCACTCGTATAGATCTCCTCATATCCGGAATTTAAGCCAGAGTATATCAAACCCGCATTGATGATGTCGACGTTGAAATCAGATCAGTCGAGCTTCTGGAAGAGAGAACATTGCCGATCGCTCGTGAGTTGAGATAAACATGCAATGGGATGATGCTGTGCCCAAGCAAGGTTCTCACATACAATCTACCTTATCATGTTCTTTCATTGCCTTGTTTTGAGACCGAAGTATCGAAGATCTGCATTCTCCCGACATCTTCCACAGGGTTGCAACACGGCTACAGTGGATATTTCGCTCGCCATAATCACGTGACGGATACACACGGGCAGCTCCCCGGAGACGCATCTACAGGCCCAGCATTAGCAGAGGCAGGTATGTACTATATATGCCGAAGCTCGTATGTTGCTCGATGCTGGAATTTTCTTCCGCCACGAGCTGCAAGGGCGGAAAGGTCCTCCCAGCCAAGCATTCCACGTCGCTTGCTAGAGTGCTGTGTGCTACGAGGCTTGTTTTCAGTCTTCGCTTCGCCTGTTCCTGCTGCACAGACCGAGCTCTCCTGAATCCCATATGAGATTCTCATACTGGCTAAACCGCCCAACATGGGAAAGTAACGTCAGTTCCTTGAAACTTTCGCCAAGCGGTATCTGTTTCCCGGGCCGGTATGCAGAGACGAGCGGGAAAAGAATTATGTTCCAATCTTTAATATGTATAAACGAGGAAGATGGGAAGTTGTGCCTGTGATGACGTTTTGACCCGTCAGTTCCTGTAGGAAGCATCAGGTACCAGCATGTTCTGGGCTTGGTGGTACTTCTTATGCGTATCAGAACTTTAACGCAGCGGAAGTCTCGATTTCGGTAAACAATGCTTCCAGCGCTAGCATCACCAGGTCGCCACTCATCAGCTGCATACGAGCTATTTTCAAAGTTATTGGAGAAGGTGGAAATACCCTATAAGTATCACAGCCCCTACCCCCTGAGCACTGCTTGTTCGTTTCTCTGCACCAGATAACGCAATTCGAATTCATGCTTCAAACGACAATGCATATCCAATCCATAGTACTTAAGAGTTTGCTTACTGCTGCGTAGGTCGATTCACCCTTCTTATACATGATGCTAACAAGAAGCAGCCTCGTAGGTGCGATTCCAGTTAAGCGAGATGCTCAGATTCCTAGCACTTTTCCAACGTTTGGCTTCCCGAGCTCTGTAACTCTTCCAACTGTCTTGATTCCGACGCCAACATGGACTCCCTTGAACACCGCCCCAACTCTGCCTACAATTTCGCCTAGTAATCCCTTGAAGTCATTCACGTTGCCCAAGCCAAGTACGTTCCCTCGCGTTGCTTAAGTCGTTCCTACTTATAACAAAAACCAGCCTTTACTTCTAAATTCCCAAGTCAGTCTTCAATCTTGTCCTCACTGAGCTTCGATGTATACATTGCTTACTCTTTGAAAGCTGGTACGGAACTCAGTATTCCAACGCTGCCAACCGGGACAGGGTTCAGTATTCCGAAATTACCCACGGGAACCGACTTCAGTATCCCAAGATTTACGCCATTTGGGACTGGAAACCTGCCTCCATTTCCTGTAGGAACAGGAAAAATTTCATTCCCACCATTTCCAATTTTGAAGCCAATTGAAACTAGAAAGCTGCCACCTCGTCCGACCGGAACTAGGCAATTTACTTCCCCGCGTATCCCACCAGGGACTGGTAGATTGACTATTCCTACTGCGTCGACTGGCAAGTGATAATCTCTCATTGTTACGGCAATGATTCACTCATTCTTGACATTGTTTGTCCCCTTAAGTCACAGGTACTTAAACTCACACATTATGTTTTCACAGGCACGGGGATCTTTACGCTACCATCGGTTATCAAGCCTACTCTGACTCCGCTTTCAAGCCTCTCGGTTCTATCTCCAAGGCAGATTAAGCTCCCTTCTCTCCTATCTTCGATCATTCCGGTTGCCACATCAGTCCCCACTCTCCCTGTCAGCTCTCCAACAGCGCCTCTCCCCGCCGGAAGACCAAGTGTGCCAGTTCCAAGTGTTCCTGTACCGGCTCCATCGATATCATTGCCAATTGCTCCCAGTGTGGTGCCCAGTGTTCCTGTGAGTGTGCCGGCGAGCTCGCTATCCGCTGCCTTTCCACTTGCTACAAGTCTGGCTGTTCCTAGTGTTCCTCTGTCAGTCCCATCCGTATCACTGCCAGTGGCCACGCCCTCGGCTTTACCAAGCACTCTCCCAACAGGGCCCTCCATGAGCATCAATACCCTCATTTCAACGGTCGTGCCTAGCGCCATATCTTCTGCTGTACCCTCTGTTAGCGCACCTGTGACGGTACCTAGTGTAGCACTTCCAACCGTGGCGGCTCCCAGCGTTACACCACCAAGTGTCGTCCCGGCTCCAACCATTGCTCTGCCATCGATTATCTTTGTTACTGCACCAGCCACTACGCCTACTCCGACTGAAGAGCCTGGTTTACTTCCAGGTCTGCTAGGCCCAATACTATCGTTGCTCCTAGGCGGCGAGGAAATCCAGAGACGAGCTTAGGCTACTTTCTAAAGTTGGTCAGAACTACTAGGAACTATTACCTAGGTTTGGTCTATATGTAGTCACTTTGTGTTGAGGTTTCTTGCGTTCTTGCGCGGCTGGGGTTGAGCGATATATTGCCGGTAGTGTATCTCCTGCTTAAAATGATGCAAGTTGAATTCATCGATATGTAATGGAATGCATAGCCTGGCCAGAAATGTTCCAATGCGTAGATACTCGAATCCTGATCGTGTTGCGATACTCTGCTTGCCCTTCCATGAGACGCGTCGGGTACCCAAGGGATATTCAATACCCGCACTCTTAGCACGATCAGCATCAGTATCCTATTACTAAGACTTTGCAAGGTAAAAGTCCTCAAGCTCGGGGGACAGTTGTGATAGGCTTCCAGGCAATATGACAGCCGTCATAAGCCAGGTATCCATTATTCCATCAATTGTTTGCAGGTAGGTGGGTGTTTAGCAAGGAATAAAAGAGGCCGCTTCCCCCAATTCAACAACACTTTCGACTACAGCTCAGTCACCTCCCAGCCATAAGTCTATGTCAATTCCCAATAGTTCGATTTCTTCACCCGAGTTCAATATGTCCACAAAGCCATCTATCCCTGCTGTCGAGCCCAGGTACAATCCGAGGTATACCCAGCCTCGACTCCAATCCCCAACATCCACATGATTACCAGGTCTACTTTTGATTACGATCTCGACGAACGTAATGCTGACTCCATGGATAGTCGACCGCATCCTATACTTACTCCAATCTATCAAAATGAGCTGCCAAATTGTCCTGGCAAGTCGATCCTCAGGTAAACTTTTTATCGTTCGTTCACCTGGGTCGCTCGTGAGACAAACCCATTTTTAGAGAAAAATCTCTCATGGGAACTCACTCTTGCCCTGTCAACTAGCAAGCCTTCACTGACCGGCTTTCCCAAGCATACTCGTCACTTTCCCACCCAATGCCTCTACACCGCCGCATACTCACCCAACTGCTTTCGTCTCTGTCAATGTCGTGTCGGGATTCGTATACAACAAAATGAACGACAACCCAATGACAGTCTTCGGTGTAAGTGTTGGCCAACTTTCTGCTCAGTTCGGGTCAAATAAGCATACTCAGGCTGTCAAATGTGCCTTGGATAGCACGAGTTTAGAGACACCTTTTCAGGTCACATGACTATCTGCAGAAACCGGAAACAACCGTTTTGGCCCCGTTTGAGGCTTACGGAATTGGAAGAATGGGATGAATTTGTGGCTAATTTTTCTGGGGATAGCCTGGCGAAGTGTTCTTTGAGGGCGTTGGATGCCGGCATCGCATCAGTGACAACGCGAGTGAGACGGAAGAAGCTAAGATCGTGGCTACGCTTGTTCTTGATACCCAGGTCTTGGAAGAGAAGGGGGTCGAAGGCATCGTCGATGTTGACGAGGAGTGGAGAGAAGTCTTCATGAGTGAAGTGGCTAAGAGGGCGGCGACATGAGGCGCCTGGGTGCACTGCCGGCGCTTGCAGATCTCATCACCCCAGTCTTCTCTGCTACCATGCATCTTCCCATGTACTGTAAGGGGAGCCCATTGTCAAAAAAAAGTTCTTCGTGTACGAATTTAAATTGGTGGTGTATTCCATCTTGAATCCAATTACTTTTCCAGGGCACAAGCGCTCTCGGCTCATTATTAATAAGATCTCATCTCATCGAATTGAGCAATCGATGCGGGCTCGCCATGCTGCAATTTGAAACGTGCTTCGCCCCAGCTGGCACAATGCCTCAATCCTGCCAAGAATAGTATCCAGGTAAGTTCGGTGCCCGCGAAAGGGAATCTCCGACTTGATGAAACCAAACACTCCTCAAACCCACAGTTTAAACTGACTTCAGCCCTGATTTACATACATATCCGTACCTGCCCCTCGCCCTCGTCTCTAAATCCTCTATTGATCTATGCCCCAGATTACAACAGACACGACTTGATATCGGCTAGACTGGGGTTTCACGATACCACTCCGAAGCCGGGAGACAGGAAGGCATTATGGTACTAATGGGGCGATCAAAGAAGATGAACGATGATGGAATGGAGTTGTCAATATTGCAGAAGGAAGACACAAAATTGAAGGTGGAAGAAATGGAATACGAATATAAGGACTTCAAGTGGAAAGATCCATTTACGAAGGCGAAATATATCCGTTTGTGGCCCAGCACTACTGATCTCGGAGCATATACTGACAGGAACAGCATGGTGGATAATTGGGATTATAGTCACGCTGGGTGTTGCTTATATAACGATCAAACACGACAAGATTGTCGAGGTATTCTGAGTTTTCTGTGCTACCACTGGGCGAGTAGAGCTAACCGAGCATCAGACTTTGAGACCATTTTCTGTGAAAATAAAGGACGTACCTGGAGGTTTTATTATTCCAGTGATTATCTTGATCGTTATCTCCTTTCCACCTTTGTTCGGCCATGAAATTGTTGGCATCCTCGTTGGAGCTGTCTGGGGGCTGTGGATTGGTTTCGCCATCGTTGCTGCAGGAACATTTATTGGAGAGAGTATGTACCCCTTTCGGTCCCCTCTTGAGATGTTGTGGCTTGGATGATTCTTGACTGATCTACCTAGTCGGGACTTGGTATGCATTCAAGTATGCCTTCAGAAGAAAGGCTATCAAGCTCGAGAAGACGAATTTGAATTATGGTGCGCTCGCGCGATTGACTCGAGACGGAGGATTCTGGGTAAGATAATCATGATTGTGAGAGAATGGGCTTCGAATATTGACAACTTTTCTAGATCATCCTTCTCATCCGATTTTCGATCATCCCTTCACACCTCTCTACTGCGGTTTTTTCGACATGCGACGTTAAATTCTGGCATTTCGCAGTCGCAACCTTCCTTACCCTACCAAAGCAGATCATTATCGTCTACTTCGGAGTCCTCTTGACCCAAGAGAAGGAGAAAGATAACCTGGTGAACGGCGTCGTGCTGGGCTTCACCTTCTTGGTGACGGTGGTTGCCGGAGTGTACATATATATGAAGATGCGAAAGCTCAAGGCCATTCTGATGGCCGAACAGACTGTCAGGCTCGAGGAAAAGAGGAGAGCACAACATCCCGAGCCGGCATTCATTTGAAGGCATATCTCTTCTTCTCTCGGCTGGCCGGGTTAGCAGACGCTTCCTGCCGCAGCCATGGTTCTTTTGATGTATTGTGGAGAAATATGGAGAGGTGTTTAATGCTGTGCAGCAGGCGTTTTGGGAGGAAAGAGAACGTGACCCTGGTTTGTAAAGGCAAAAAGGCAAATTTAGAAGGGAAATCTGATATGGTGAGTTTGGTGTCATCGCACCGGGACCGGAAACGATACACGATATGTGGACTGGATTCTACTGATTATATTGGCGCCGTTTTGCGGGATATGAAGGGTTTATGGGGCACAGTGGGTCAATTCGCTAATGAGGAGCGGCGGGTTGACATGAGCAGAACGTTACGACATTGCGCGCGGAGGGCGAAGTCTAGGTACTTATGAGTTGTGTTTTAGATTCCACAAATGTTATTGTAATCTTGTAGTGCTTATTGAAGATGGCAGGAGCATACTGTTATCTATTCTACAGTACATCTCCTCAACATCAGGGTGTCTCCAAGGCTACCTTAGTTTCAGTGAAGTCTTTGATCACCTCAGGCTAGCAAGACTTGACTAAGTCGAAAAGGCAGCAAGTGCTTACGCAGACAATACTCGAGAGCTCTTTTCAAGTTCCAAGTTCCAAGTTCAGCTGTAGTAATTGCTTTCCTACACTGGCAGAACTGGCACAGCGACAGTCCCCATAACGGGCGTGTTAAGACCGACTTACCGAAGTACCGTACACTACCTCGAGTACCTATTCTGGCACGATTTACCCCGAACATCATTTCCTCAACCGATTGCTTGCATTTCCGCTCCCTCGAAACAAATTAATTGTGCCTGCCAACAACTGTACCATTTCCATCTTGAATTACTAGGCACATATCCTCGTTGGCCACAACAATTTCCTGATCCTACTCAGGCAGTACTGCTCGTTATTTTGCCATTGCTCTGAGATCCGGAGCTGCGGGGATGACGACAGATATGGCTGACATAATCAATCGACTACTTGGTATACATGTATAAAAAGTCAAGTTAAAAAAGGTTCACTTCTCAATCAACTTCACCAACTCTTGACCACGTTCTGCGTTTTCCGTTGGTATTTTCGATAGCTGCAAGCGGCCTCATTTGATCTTCACAGCACTCGATTCGGGCACCTGCGAATCTCACCTGTGATCCTTTGAACACTTCCTAGAATCGAAGCGAAAAGTATCAAGGACCGGAGATCCAACCAGCTTTGAACATCATACAATGTCGGCTAGTACAAATTCGAAGCCTGCAAAGATCGTGGTGGAGTCTCTGGTCAATGCTGGCGTGAAGATGGTCTTTGGAATACCTGGTGCCAAGATAGATGCACTTTTCAATGAACTGCTAGATCATTCGGAAATTAAGCTAATTGTCTGCCGGCATGAGCAGAATGCTGCGTTTATTGCAGCCGCGATTGGAAGATTGACAGGATCCCCGGGTGTCTGTGTTGGTGGGTTCTAGTCTCATTTCCAAGGTCCTCCATTCATTTACGTGAACATCACCATCTCACAGACTCAGCTGAACTCAGAGTACCCAAACATTGTCGAATTAAGGCTGAAATATTTTAGCAACATCTGGTCCGGGAGGAACCAATTTGGTCACAGCCCTAGCTACCGCCAATACCGAAGGAGATCCAGTGGTGGCACTGGTGGGCTCAGTGCCCAGAAATATGTCAGCAGCGAAGACTCATCAGAGTATGCACCTGTTGGAAGTCATTGCTCCTATAGCCAAAAAGACCCAGTCTGTTGATCATCAAGATCAAGTTGCCGATATCGTACTGGATGCGTTTAGAACGGCAGCATCATACCCCCAAGGTGTTTCAGCTGTCGCGCTACCTCTCGACAGTGGGTGTTCTCCGAGTTCTTATTTCCCTTTTCAGGTTATCTTAGATTCACTGTAGTCAGTGCTTACTCCCGAGACAATCTTCCCTTCACTTTGCGCTCTTCACTTTATCTAAAAGAAGTAATACTGACTCCGAGTTCCTCCACAGTCATGAGCACCTTCCACACGACTTTCGGGGCGTTTCCTTCCAGGGCTTATAGACCCCCTGTTTACGGAGCTGCGCCCGTCGACCTCATTACCAAGCTTGCTTCAATGGTAAATGCTGCCAAGCTTCCGGTATTGCTTCTAGGAATGCGTGCCAGCGACCCTACCACTGTTGGGATTATACACAATCTCCTCGCGAAACACCCAATTCCAGTGCTAGAAACATTTCAAGCGGCCGGCTGTATTAGTCGTGATCTGGAGCACCTCTTCTTTGGACGTCTTGGGCTATTTCGCAATCAACCTGGAGACAAACTCCTTGCAAAGTCAGACCTGGTTCTGACTGTGGGCTACGATCCGACAGAGTAGGTGATGCTCGGAAATATTCCCCCTTCTGTTCCCTTTGATACATGCATGCAATCCTGTCAGTTTCAATCAATTTGACCATGAGAACTGACTGTCAGATCATTAGGTACGATCCATTCTCCTGGAATGTGAATGGCAACCTGAATATCGTTCATCTGGACATCAAAGGCTGCGATTACACTCACCATTACCAGCCGGTGATTGAACTTATTGGTGGAATTGGACTGACCTTGGAAAGACTGACCGCTCAACTCGACGAGAGACAAGAAACAGCTAGCCATGACGCTTGCTTGGAGATTTTTGCTGAGTTTCGGTCGTGGAAAGATACTTGCTACGTCAAGGCTGTCCCAGACGCTTCTTTGGTTCACCCGTTACACTTCGTTTCCACGTTGCAGCGCCTCGTCTCTGATACGACGGTGGTGTGCTGCGATGTTGGAACCGTTTATATTTACATGTCTCGTTACTTCTTTTGTTACTTGCCACGCCATTTCCTTGTGTCGAATGGCCAGCAGACTCTTGGCGTCGGTAAGTACTAACCTTGGAAATTTGCCACTCGAAATGAGAGTATACTGACCCCTTCGGTAGCTCTGCCGTGGGCAATTGCAGCTTCTTTGGTCCAATCTCCCAATGACCCATCAAAACGAGAGAAGGTCATCAGTATATCTGGTGATGGCGGCTTCATGTTTACATCCCAAGAACTATCAACTGCCGTTCAACAGCAATGCGACATCACCCACTTCATATGGAATGACGGAACCTACAAGTAAGTTTGACTGCTGTGGGATATCGCTCCACGCAGACAGATGCTGATCCGGGATAATAGCATGGTTTCTTTCCAAGAAGAAGCAAAATACGGCCGCAGCTCTGGGGTAAATCTTGGAGGTGTGGACTTCGTGGTATTCGCCGAGTCGTTCGGAGCGAAAGGCTTTAGAGTCGAGAAGCCTCACAATCTGGAGTATGTGATCAAAGAAGCCCTGGCATATAAAGGAGTGAGTATCGTGGATATACCTATCGACTATTCACATGTATCTGAATTGATGGGCAACATCATTGGAAAAGAATACAATTAAATGGAGAGTTATACGCTGTCCTTCCGATTCCGTCCGAGTCTCGGGGCGTCGATGGTTGTTCATCGCTCCGGCCAGAGTTGACCCTCCGCACGTGAGGCTGCACTGGACTTGCTGAGCCAATATCCCGCCCGGACCGATACCCTGAAGCGAGAGGTCCCCACTGTCAACATACAGTACTCTCAGAGAGCAAATCAACAAGAACGCAAAGATGCTATGCTATTAAGCCTCGTTTCAATCGATTCTCTCACGGGATCTATTCATATTGATAAATTGATATATTTGTTAGCATTTGTGGCTGTGTTTTGTTATGAAAACAACAAGACATGCTTTCACGGGTTCGGCACGTCATCCGAGAATTCCCCAAGACGACCCACGGCACTTCCAAGCCGCCAGTGTAAACCCAAGACCATACCACCTTATCGCAATTCTCATCGTCCATTCAAGGTATTACGGTACTGATACCAAGACTCCCAAGGATCTTAGCATAGGCACACTGGGTACTCTGTCAATACTCCTTATCGCTTGGTTGTGAGTATTTGCACTTTCAAGACGAATAAGACTCCACAGGTTCAGAAGATCTACCTCGATGAATGAGTGATTATTTTGAATCCAAGCACCATTTGGCTATCTAAAGGGACTGACTTCATCTCTTAAGATACGAGTTGATAAGTAAGCCTCTCGGTATGACGACTCCGCTTCCGCCTTGTTGGGCAGAAGTGGGGAGACGTTGATGCAGGAGACTGGTGTATAAGTAGGAAGTCAAATTCCTCTCTGTTACGAGGGTTATTGTGTATACCTTGCAAGGCTTAAAGACACGTTACAACCCCTACCAAATCACAATCTTTCAGCATTTGCCCGTTATGGACGAAGTTGTGGTTCGTAGCATCGGCAGATAGGTCCTGTTACAGCTCAGTACTGACTTCAAAGTTAGGGCCCCACGTTTAACGAGAGCATACCAGGAGGTGGAGATGCTCTCAGTACCGATGTTCAGGCCCAGGTAGGTTTCTGAGCAGTCTCCATCTCTCCCAGTTCGCTGTCACAGGAGCACTTTACTCCCGAATGTGCTCCTGAGACACCAGTAAAATGAGAATTGCTCACATCCTGGTCATCACAGTACGTCGGTTTCGAGATACATTACTTGTAAGCTCTAGTTTTATACTCTCTGTGCCTTTATTGGCCTCAATTATCCTGATTTTTCCTTCAGAGAGCTTCAGACTAGACGCTAATATACCTCGTAGATTCATCATAATCGCCGCGTTCTTAGTGTGGATGATCATTCCCGGCGTAGGCTTACTTTATGGCGGCTTGGTCAGTACACCCTTTCTGGGGAAGCACTTCTTCTCATCCTAATCCTGAACGACTGCTGCCGATGTTTCCGCGATCTTTATAAAGAACCCTTCCAACCCGTTCAAGGAAGGTATGCTGACTCGAGGATTTGTGCTATCAGACTCGCCGAAAATCATCCCTTGCCTTGATATTCCAAACCCTCATGCTTCTCGGAGTCACCACGTTCCAATGGATGTTTTGGGGCTATTCTCTTGCATATTCCCGAACTGGTGGCCCCTTCATTGGGAATATGGACCATATTGGCCTGCGCAACGTTTGGTTGGCACCACAAGGCGATATTCCTGACATTGCATTTTGCCTCTATCAGCTCCTCTTCTGCGCTGTTACTGTCCAGATCTTGATTGGAGGTTCTTTTGAACGCGGACGCATCCTACCTTCGCTGCTCTTTGCCTTTTTCTGGGCTACCATAGTATACTGCCCTGTTGCTTACTGGACCTGTGAGTACTTGTGGATTCTCTTCCTTGCTTTAACACTAGCTCTATGTACTGTCTTGGATGTATTGCTTTTGGCTACCCAGGCCTTGGGGCTAACCTTTCTATCATCTAGGGAATGGTAATGGCTGGCTTTACAATCTTCCAGACCTGGACTATGCCGGTGGAGGCCCTGTTCATATTGCGTCTGGAGTGAGTGCACTTGCATATGCTCTCATTCTCGGAAAACGTAGACACACCGGGGACGAATCGCACGGTAAATCCCGTAAGTTCACGTTCCAGAAACAGTCCCGCTGTTTGCCTGTGATGAGATCGCTCTCATAGTCAAGTTGCTGATGCTTGTGACACATAGATAACACGACAATGGTCTTCCTAGGAACAGTCCTCATCTGGTTTGGGTGGTTCGGATTCAACGGGGGGTCTACACTTAGCCTAACTGTGCGTTCTATTGTGGCCGCATTTAACACTCAGATTGCTGCAGCCTTCGGAATTATGGGCTGGAGCCTAGTCTTTTTCATCAGAACCCGAGGCAAATTTTCCGTCGTTGGAGCTTGCGAGGGTGCGATGTAAATACACTTGCCGAGCATTTAGATGGATTCTGCTGACAAGCTTGAACAGCGCCGGCTTGGTTGGAATCACCCCTGCAGCTGGTTATGTGAGTCCAGTATGTGCCCATTGAATGATCCACCCCCTCTGTTCATCTTGAGATCTTTCCTCGACCTTCACGCATGTCTCAGCGATATGTATTGACATTCCGATAGTGGCTGGCGGGAGTCATTGGGCTCCTCACTGCCATAGTCTGCGCATCGTTGGAGGATCTCAATAAATGGATCCGGATTGATGAAGGCTTGGACGTCTTCAAGTTGCATGGTGTTGGTGGTATGGTGGGCTGCTTTTTGACGGGTCCGACTTTCTCTCCATTTTCCACTGCCCAGTAGGTGATAGCTGACCGTAACTAGGCATCTTCGCTACAAACACAGTCTCTATGGTGGACGGCACAGAAGCACCCGGTGGAATTGATGGCAATGGCTTGCAGATTGGCTACCAGTACGTATCACAGAAGCGTGCTTCCCCTGACTTTCACTCTCTCGGACGTCGATTTTCTTAATCCATCTCCTATTACATCTTTAACGCAGTCACTGACTTACATTGTGTATAGGGTGGCGTCTATTTGTGCCATCACTGCATATTCTTTCACTGTCTCGTGTCTCTTGCTCTTGATCATGAAGTACATCCCAGGTCTACATCTCAGGGTCAGCGAAGAAGTCGAAATCAATGGTCTCGATGGTGATCACTTCTTCGAGGAACAGATCGGAGAATGGGCCGAATTTGAACGACGTACGTATCATGGCTTTCCTTTATTGTTGATGGGACACCCTTAGTGCTTCCGCCAATCCATGGCGATGTGCGTGCCGTTACAATACCCATAAAAGTGTTTGCTGACACGCTTACTACGTAGATGTTAAGTCAAATGGAACCCCAACCGCTCCAAGTGTGAATGGCATGAGAGCGGGAGTCGGCAGTGCAAGCGAAGACGGGACCGCTATAAGTGATTCTGCTGTTGTGACCAAGGAGTTGAGAGAACTCTGAGATACAGTAACTTGCAAGCTATCTGAGCCGTGTTCTTCACTTATTAGATGGTAGAATCGAGACATATCACATTAACTGGGGTTCGATTATAATAAATGCGATTATCTCGCAAAATGTATATTGGACTTATAATGTGTTGATTGAAACAAAAATCGGCTTATGCAGTTTGCGAACTGCAAATGCGTGAACTTTAGAAATTGCTTCACTTAAGCTAATCCCATTCTTATCCTTTTTCAAGTAATATTCAATCCAAATGAAGTAATATGCACCTGGTGTTAATAGTAGACAGAAATAATAATAATGTGGGTTTGTATTGGTATGTGATATTATAAAGATAGTAATATATATGGCACTTTCTTTTAAAATTTATAATTCTTCTTTTAATAAACTTAATAGCTGCAAATTGTAAGTATAAAATTTATTTTTACTAAAAAAAGATCTTCGCTAATTGCCTAATTTTCGTAATTCATATTAAATTAATTAAGTACTTTAAAAGTAAATATTCCTTATTAAAAATAATGATTTAGCAATATAAAATTCTTACTAACATAAATAATACTAACTCCAATTTCTTTTAAAACTTTTACTACTTCGCACCACTAATGTTACATGTAATACGTGTAAAGAAGTAATAATCGGTGTGAATGATGATTCTATTGAAGGGGGATTTCTAGGTCCTTATAACTACTCTAATTGCCAAGGCTCGGCTAGCTCTCGTCG